>JAEEGJ010002108.1_pt1 | contig 142052 bp, 99 predicted proteins | sample 8958761 | NCBI WGS metagenome assembly JAEEGJ01 (sample SAMN16246546, study PRJNA631951) | gut metagenome | biome: gut microbiome; feature: rumen; material: RS-attached | host: Bos | place: Iran: Karaj | collected 2018-10
GTGGCAAAGATGCGTCCCTCTTCGTCATGAATAATAGCAGCAACAACTTCAATAACCTTCATCGTATAATTATAAAAGGTAAAACATATTACTCCTCTCCCTGGGAGAGGCCGTGGAGGGTCTTCTACATAAACCCCTGTTGCTTCAAAGTTTCCAAGAGTCCTTCCGACATAGCCTCGTTGTCTTTTTTCGTGTAGCGGATGTCGGTGAATATCTGTGCCAAAGTCTCCTTGTTGTTGATGCGTAGGAATTCCTGATTCTCGGGAAGTTGTTCTTTGGCCGTATAGAAACGGTCGATGCGGCTGCGGTCGTAGTCTTCGTAGTGCTCGTCGTGGATGATGGCTTCGAGCGGCAGGCGGTCGCTTTGCGCTGGTGATTCGTCGGGCCATCCCAGGGTTATCGTGGCCACGGGCATCACCAGTTTGGGCAGTTTCAGCACGTCGATAATCTGCTTGGGCATGTAAACGGTGGTTCCCAGATAGCAGTAGCCCAGTCCTTCCTCGTCGGCCAGGTTACTGAAAGTCTGGCAATAGAGTAGGGCATCGGTTGCGGCATTGATGAAGGAAAGGAAATTGTCGTAGCCGGGTTGTGCATTACGTTCCTCAGCCCAGCGTGAGGTACGGCGGAAGTCGGCGCAGAAAGTGAGCACCACGGGTGCCGAAATCACCATCGGCTGGTTGAAATGGGCAGGTGCGAGTGCTGCCTTCTGGGCTTCAGAGCGGGTAATGACCACGCTGTAGAGCTGCAGATTTCCCATTGTCTGGGTGCGCTCGGCCTGACTGAGCAGTCGGTGGAGCAGTTGGTTGCTGACTTCGCGCTGGGCGTATTTTCGGATACTTGTACGTGTTTCTAAGTTTTTCATATTCCAATAATCTTTTTTTGTGACTGCGAAGATACTATAAAAAATAGATTTAGCAAAGAGAAAACTGATTATTTTCTTTCTTGAACGTGTTTTTTTCATTATTCTTTTTGCTTTCATCAGCCCCGTGGTTTTCTTTTTGGACAACTTTGTGTGATTCCGCGGAAGAAAAGTTTTCTAAATAGAAATTTTTTGTATGGTTTTTCTTTGAGATGTATTCTTTTTATATTAATTTTGCATCCGAGAAATCATCTGAAAATCGCATGGAAAAGAAAACATACTCTTACGAAGAGGCTTTTGCTGCCTCTTTGGCTTATTTTGGCGGCGACGAGCTCGCTGCCCGTGTGTGGGTGAACAAATACGCCATGAAAGACAGTTATGGCAACATTTACGAGCAGTCGCCCGAGGATATGCACTGGCGCATTGCCCGCGAAGTGGCCCGCATTGAGAGTAAGTATAAGAATCCGCTGACGGCCGAACAGGTTTTCGAGCTGCTCGACCATTTCCGCTATGTCGTGCCGGCAGGTTCGCCCATGACCGGTATCGGCAACTCGTATCAGGTGGCTTCACTGTCGAACTGTTTTGTAATCGGACTCGATGGAAATGCCGACTCCTACGGAGCCGTGATGCGCATCGATGAAGAACAGGTGCAGCTGATGAAGCGTCGCGGTGGAGTGGGGCACGACCTGAGTCACATCCGTCCGAAGGGAAGCCCGGTGAACAATTCAGCGCTGACGTCAACGGGCCTTGTTCCGTTTATGGAGCGTTATAGTAACAGTACACGCGAGGTGGCCCAGGATGGTCGACGCGGTGCGCTGATGCTTTCGGTGAGCATCAAGCATCCCGATGCTGAGGCTTTCATCGATGCCAAGATGACTGAAGGCAAAGTGACCGGTGCCAACGTGAGCGTGAAGATTGACGATGCATTCATGGAGGCTGCCACCACCGACGGCGACTATGTGCAGCAGTTCCCCGTGAGCGACTCGGACTACGAAAAGGAAGATGAGAAGCTGAGAGTAAGAAAGTCCATCGATGCCAAGGCATTGTGGGCCAAGATTGTGCATAACGCATGGAAAAGTGCCGAGCCGGGCGTGCTGTTCTGGGACACCATCCTTAAAGAGAGCATTCCCGACTGCTATGCCGATCTGGGATTCCGCACGGTATCAACGAATCCCTGCGGTGAGATTCCGCTCTGCCCCTACGACTCTTGCCGTCTGCTGAGCATCAATCTTTATTCATACGTGGTGAACCCCTTCACCAAGAATGCCTATTTCGATTACGACAAGTTCAAGAAGCACGTGCAGATGGCACAGCGCGTCATGGACGACATTGTCGACCTGGAGATGGAGAAGATAGACCTTATCATGAACAAGATAAAGGAAGACCCCCAGAGCGATGAAGTGAAGGGAGCCGAATATCATCTTTGGGAAAAGATTCGCCGCAAGAGTGGCATGGGCCGCCGTACGGGAGTGGGCATCACGGCCGAGGGTGATATGATTGCCGCCATGGGACTGCGCTATGGCACGCAGGAAGCCACCGAATTCTCCGTGAACGTGCATAAGACGCTGGCACTGAGCGCCTACCGTTCGAGTGTGACCATGGCCCAAGAGCGCGGTGCTTTCGAAATTTATGACGCTCAGCGCGAGGCCGCCAACCCGTTCATCCTGCGCATTAAGGAGAACGACCCGCAGCTGTGGGCCGACATGCAGAAGTATGGCCGCAGGAATATTGCCTGCCTGACCATAGCCCCCACGGGAACGACGTCGCTGATGACGCAGACCACAAGCGGTATCGAGCCGGTGTTCATGCCCGTCTATATGCGCCGCCGCAAGGTGAATCCCAACGACACAAATGTGCATGTGGACTTTGTCGACGAGGTGGGCGACTCCTTCGAGGAGTACGTGGTCTATCACGCCAAGTTCATGGAATGGATGAAGGTTAATGGCTTCGACACTGAAAAACGTTATACGAAGGATGAAATCGACGCCCTGGTGGCACGCTCACCATATTATAAGGCCACGGCCAACGATGTGGACTGGCTGATGAAGGTGAAGATGCAGGGAGCCATCCAGAAATGGGTCGACCATAGCATCTCGGTGACAGTCAATCTTCCTAACGATGTCGACGAGGCTCTCGTGAACCGGCTCTATGTGGAAGCATGGCGCAGCGGCTGCAAGGGCTGTACCATCTATCGCGACGGCTCGCGTTCGGGCGTGATGGTTCAGGTGAATGAAAAGAAAAAGAAGAAGGAAAACGAAGGCGAAGAAGAGAACGAGAAAAAGGCTGCAATGCCTTGCAAGCATCCTGAGGTGACGGAGGTTCGTCCGCAGACGCTTGAGTGCGATGTGGTGCGCTTCCAGAACAATAAGGAGAAATGGGTGGCCTTCGTGGGACTGCTGAACGGTTATCCCTACGAGATTTTCACCGGACTTCAGGACGACGATGAAGGCATCGTGCTGCCCAAGACGGTGACCAAGGGAAAGATTATCAAGCAGACCAATCCCGACGGCAGTCATCGCTACGACTTCCAGTTCGAGAACAAGCGCGGTTACAAGACCACCGTCGAGGGGCTTTCCGAGAAGTTTAACCCAGAATATTGGAACTATGCCAAGCTCATCTCGGGCGTGCTGCGTTATCGTATGCCTATTGACCATGTGATGAAGTTGGTTGGTTCGCTGCAGCTGAAGAGCGAGAGCATCAACACTTGGAAGAACGGTGTGGAGCGCGCGTTGAAGAAATATGTAACCGACGGCACTGTGGCTTCCGGACAGAAATGCCCCAATTGCGGACAAGAGTCGCTGGTCTATCAGGAAGGTTGTCTGATTTGTACCAACTGCGGTGCTAGCAGGTGCGGGTAAAGCCCACCCCTGACCCTCCCAAAGGGAGGGGGCTGGAACCTAGAACTTGAAACTTGAAACTTGAAACCTGAACCCCCATGAAAGTAGAAAACAGTTATATAGAGTTGAAGGGACTGCGCTTTCACGCCCGTCATGGAGTGCTGCCACAGGAGAAAGTGGTGGGTGGCGACTATGTGGTGAACTTGCGCGTACATTATAATATATCGCGCGCGTTGCAGTCCGATGACGTTAAGGATACACTGAACTACGCCGACATATATCAAATCATAAATAAGGTGATGCAAAAGCCATCCTGTCTGCTCGAACACGTAGTGGGCAGGATTGGCCAAAGCATTTTCGAGGCGTTTCCCGAGGCTGAGATTGCCGACGTGGAAATCACAAAGTGTAATCCTCCGATGAGGGCCGACTGCGAAGGAGCCACGGTGTATTGTTCGCTGCACAGATAGGCATTTTCGGTGTTCAGCGTATAAAAACTTTTTCCTTTTCTTCCGTTTTTGAATAGAATTACTTAAATTTGCAACCGACAATGAGCAGAAAATTGATTTTCACCTTGACAATGATGCTTGCCATGACCCTTTCGGCCGTGGCGGCCGGTCATCGTTTCACGCTCGTTATCGACGCCGGTCATGGTGGTCATGATGCCGGTGCACTGGGTAGTTTTTCAAAGGAGAAGAATATCAACCTGAAGGTGGCGCTTGCCTTTGGAAGAATGGTGGAACGCAACTGTCCCGATGTAAGGGTCATCTATACCCGCAAGACCGATGTTTTCATCCCTCTCGACGAGCGTGCCAATATTGCCAACAGGGCGAAGGCCGACCTTTTCATCAGTATTCACACCAATGCGCTGCCTCATGGGAAGGTGGCCCGCGGTTTCGAGGTATACACGCTGGGTATGCACCGCGCTGCGGATAACCTGGAGGTTGCAAAGCGTGAGAACTCTGTTATTCTCGAGGAGAAGAACTATAAGCAACGCTACGAAGGCTTCGACCCGAGGTCGTCGGAGAGCTATATCATCTTCGAGTTCATGCAGGATCGTAACATGGCCAAGAGTGTTGAGCTGGCCAAACTGATACAGAAAGAGGTCTGTGCCCAGGCAAGCCGTCCCAACAAGGGCGTGCACCAGGCCGGTTTCCTTGTGCTCCGAGCCACGTCGATGCCCAGCTGTCTGATAGAATTAGGCTTCATCACCACGCGCGACGAAGAGAACCTGCTCAATTCCGAGAGTGGAATCGAAGCCCATGCCCGCGGCATCTTCCAGGCTTTCAACCGTTATAAAAAAAAACACAGCGACGGGATAGTAGTACCATACGAAGCCCCCAAAAAGGAAACGGTAAGCGTTCCGACAATAGTGCCGCGCGAGGAAGTAGCAAGAAAAAGTGAACCTGTGCGTCGCGAGGTGCGTCAGCAGGAACGACAGGAACAGTCCGCTCCCCGCGAAATGCAGTCGGCCGTTGAAGAGATTAAACCTCAGCCCGAGCCCGTGCAGCCTGTTCAGCCGGTGGCTCAGCCCTCCGACAGTCGTCCCGTCTTCAAGGTGCAGATACTTACCAGCGGCCGTTCGCTTCGCCTTAGCGACAACCGTTTCAAAGGCGAGAAGAACATTGAAAGCTACCAGGAAGGCAACCTTATCAAGTATACTGTCGGTAATTCCACCAACTACAGCGAAATATACCAGTTGCGCAAGTCGCTGCTCGGCAAGTTCCCCGAGGCTTTCATCATTGCTTTCCGTAATGGCGAGAAGATGGATGTGCAGCAGGCAATCAGAGAATATAAATCATACAAGAATAAATAATGGAGAAGAAACACGGTAAAGAAGTCAAGATAGCTCTTGTGGCGCTTTTTGGATTGTTTGTCCTTTTCGTGGGAATGAATTTCCTCAAAGGACTTAACATATTCTCGAAGGGCGATGTCTATTACATCTCCTTCCAAGATGTCACGGGTCTGGCCTCTTCCAGTCCCATCTATGCCGATGGCTATCCTGTGGGTACCGTGCGTTCCATCGACTACGACTACACCCACGAGGGCAAGACCAAGGTTACCATAGATATCGAACCTGAGATGCGCATACCCAAGGGGTCGTCGGCCGTTATCGAGAGCGACATGCTCGGCAACGTGCGTGTCAACCTGCTGCTGGCCAACAATCCCCGCGAGAGAGTAATGCCGGGCGAAGTGATTCCCGGTGAAATTGCCTCGGGACTGATGTCAAAGGCGGCCGCCCTTATACCTGAAGTGGAGAAGATGCTGCCCAAGCTTGACAGCATTCTCACCAGCATCAATACGCTGTTGGCCAATCCCGCCATCGCCCAGTCGCTGCAGAACATTCAGACCACTACTCACAACCTCACCAACACCACCAACCAGCTGAACCGCCTGGTGGCAGGACTGAACGGACAGGTGCCTACGCTGATGAACAAGGCCGGCGGTGTGCTCGACAATGCGCAGACGCTGACAGGTAATCTTGCCCAGCTCGATGTAGCCTCCACATTGGCCAAGGTTGATGCCACTATGCAGAACGTGCAGAATATGACCAACCAGCTGAATTCCAACGAAGGAACCCTGGGTCTGCTTATGCGCGACGCTTCGCTCTACAATCATCTCAGTTCCACCGCCAACGATGCCGATTCGCTGCTCATCGACCTCAAGGAGCACCCCAAGCGATACGTTCATTTTTCGCTTTTCGGAAGGAAGGACAAAGCACCGAAAAAGTAGCTAATTTAAAAATAGTCTAAATAAGATTTGCGTCCACGGCAATCTTTGGCGATGTTTCCTAACTCATTATAGTTGCCGCATTTCTGCCGTTTTGCTGCACCAAATGCTTCAAGTAGGCTTCTCGCTGGGCTCATTTTGCAAAGTGCTGATATTTAGCGATTTCTAATTATGCAATACCCTTCGGTTGTAGTTTTTCCTTACAGGTCTTCTAAAGTCCCACATTATCGTGTTTTACATCTTATTCATTAAAAAATTGTAAATCATGCGATTTGTTTTTTTTGAGAATTTGATTTAATTTTGCATCACGAAATCAAACAATATTAACTTGTAGAATAACAGAATGAGTATTAACCCCCGCCTGCTCTGGGATAATTGTCTGAATATTATAAAGGACAACGTCTCGGAACAGCAGTTCGCCACCTGGTTCAAGCCGATAGCCTTCAGGTCGTTCAAGCCGGCCACGAGGGAGATATTGGTCGAGGTTCCAAGTATGTTCGTATACGAATACTTGGAGGAGAACTATGTCGACCTGCTGCGCAAAACGCTCACACGCTTCTTCGGCGAGGGCATAAAACTCAACTACAGTGTGGTCACCGACAGGCAGAACGGACTCACGCAGAGCATTGCCGGTGAAGATCCTGCTGCCATCGAGGCACCGTTGCCCAAGACGCGCGGCAACCAGCCCCCTTCGGTAATCGATGCAGCACGTCCGCAGGACATTGATTCGCAACTTGATCCCCATCACACCTTTGCTAATTTCATCGAGGGCGACAGCAACAGGCTGTCACGCTCCGTGGGACTTTCCATTGCCGAGCATCCCAATAGCACGCAGTTCAACCCCATGTTCGTCTATGGACCTTCTGGTTGTGGCAAGACACATCTCATCAATGCCATCGGTGTGCGTACAAAGGAACTCTATCCCCAGAAGCGTGTACTCTATGTCAGTGCCCGGCTGTTCCAAGTGCAGTATTCCAATTCTGTGATGCAGAATCGCACCAACGATTTCATCTCGTTCTATCAGACCATCGACGTGCTTATCGTCGATGATATTCAGGAGTGGATGACTGCCCCGAAGACACAGCAGACCTTCTTCCACATCTTCGACCACCTTTTCCGCAACGGAAAGCGCATCATCCTGGCCAGCGACCGTCCGCCGGTTGACCTCAAGGGAATGCCCGAGCGTCTCATCACCCGATTCTCTTGCGGACTGATTGCCGAGGTGGAAAAACCCAACACCCAGTTGTGCGTGGACATCCTGAATAGCAAGATTAAGCGTGATGGACTGAAGATACCTGCCGAAGTGGTGCAGTATATTGCCGAGACCGCCAACGGCAGCGTGCGTGACCTCGAGGGCGTCATCAATTCCCTTCTGGCCTATTCCATTGTCGACAACGCGTGCATCAACATGCGACTAGCCGAGCGCATCATCAAGCGGGCCGTTAAGGTGGACGACAAGCCCCTCACCGTAGACGAGATTGTGGGCACTGTTTGCAATCACTATAACGTGCCCGAGTCTGCATTGGCCAGCAAGAGTCGTAAGCACGACATCGTGCTCGTTCGCCAGATTTCCATGTATCTTGCACAGAAGTACACCAAGATGCCCGCTTCGCGTATCGGCAAACTTGTTGGCGGCCGCGACCACAGCACCGTTATCCACAGCTGCAACACCATCAGCCAGCGCCTGAAGGTAGATCATGCCTTCCAGTCGGAGATTGACAGCATTGAGCAGTCTTTCAAGATTAAGAAATGATTTTCGTCATGTCGTCATGTCGACATACCGTCATTCCGTCATAACGTTATAACGCCATCATGATAAAAAAACAGCCGGGTCTCACGACTCGGCTGTTTTTCACATAAAAACTAAATTAACTCAAGTTTATAGGAAATGCATACTTTCACAAGCATGTTCGTTTTTCGCAAAAGCGAAAAAACAATATAATTCTGATAATTAATTCTATTAATGTTGCAAATATACACTAATAATTCATTTTTTGCAAATACTTTTGTACGATTTTTTTATATACAAAGGCTTTTTATATTTTTTTTGCTAAATAGGAACGGAATATGACTAAAATCCCGTCGGTTTTGAGCAGAATGCGGTCGCCTTTCGCTTCGTTTAGGGTGCCTTGCCATAGTTCTTTGTAGGTGTATGGCTGCCACACGAAACCTTCACCTTCTACTTTCCGGGCAGTGACGTTGAAGAGGCTGACTTGCTGTCCGGGGAAGGTGTTGAGTTCCGTTGTTCCGTTGATGACGGAAAACCATCCATGGTCGGTGTATATCTCGGGGATAATGCCGAACTCCCTGACATAGCGGGGCAGCAGGAAGATGTTGCCGATGGTATGGTCTTCGCGCTTACCGGTTGTTCCAAGATAGGCAATACGACGAAATCCCTTTTCCTGACAGAAACGGGTGGCTTTGGTCAGGTCGTTGTCGGCTTGCTCACTTTCCAGGTGGATGATGGCGGCATATCGTGTCTTGAATTCAGGTTCAAGGGAGTCACCGTCGCCAACAATGGCATCTGGCATGAAACCCAGCGCAATAGCCTTTGCCGCTGCACCATCGCAACAGCAGAGGAATTTCGCTTCCCTGAGTATCTGCAGGGGAATATCGGCTGTCGGGAATTCACCGTCTGCCAGAATAACGGCATCGAAGTGGGGCAGTGTGTTCATTTGCATTTCAGGTGGTGACGGTCTCATTCATTGAGTAAGACTTGGCCATACTGTTCCACTTGAAGTAGCCCATGACGGCGATAACCACATAGAGCCCGTAGAGAAATGCCTTGAAAGGAATCCCTTTCACGATATACAGGTAGGTGCAGATGGCATCGACCACAATCCAGCAAATCCATTGCTCGACGTATTTGTGGGCCAGCGCCCACAGGCCAACGAAACTCAGGGCATTGGTAAAGGCATCGAGTATGGGAACAGTGGAATTGGTCCAATGCTCGAGGACGTAGTAGGTGACAGCCCAAAGGACAAGGAAGGTGGCGAGCATGTTCAGATACAGAACGGGCCGCACATGGGTGATGGGCATTTCCTGGCTTTTGCCCTGACTTTTCTTCTTGCCGAATTTCCACATGGCATAGCCGTAGATGGCCGCTACGGTATAGTAGCCTGCCATGCCGGCATCGCCGTAGAGTCCGTGACAATAGTAGAGGTAGATGTCGAGTGCAGGCATGATGATACCCACAATCCATAAGGCAATGTGGGCCCTGTACTCAAGCCAAATATAGAGCAGGCCCAACACCGTGGTGAAGATGTCGAGGCCGTGCTCTATGATGAATGGATGCAGTTCCATGCGCGATTAGAATTTCAGCGTGATGCTGCCCATGGCGGTAAAGCCAGCCGAGGGCACGTAGCCAATCTGATAGTAGCGGTTGTCGTTGGGATGGCCTCCGCTGGCGTAGATGGCGCTATATACCCATCCACTCTGTGCAAAGTGACTGTCGAAAACGTTGTTAAGGTTGGCCCCGAAGACGATTTCCTTGAGGAACTTCTTGACGGGCAGCGTGTAGTTCACATTGAAATTGCTCACCGAATAGCCGGGCAGCGAACGGTCTTTGCATTCGGTGTTGTCAAGATACATGCGGCTGACGTATCCCGTGTGCCAGGTGGCTGTCCATCCTTTCCAGTGGAAGTTCACGAATCCGTTCAGGATGGCTGAGGGCGAGAAAGCCAGCGTAGAGTTGTCGTAGTGGATGGTCTGGCTGCCGTTGTCCCAGTCTTCCACCACCTCGTCGAAGTCCTTGATCTTGTTCTGGCTCAGTGCTGCATTGCCTTCGATGGAGAGCCAGGGGGTAATGTCCACGCCGGCGGTGAGCTCCACGCCCATGCGATAGGAATCCTTGATGTTGGTGGTGAGTGCCTCGCCGATGTCGCTCTGCGCACCGGTCTGCACAAACTGGTCGGTGTAGTCCATATAATACAAGGTGGCACCGGCACGCCAGTTCTGTGCTGCATAGCTGTAGCCCAGTTCGAAGTCGAGCAGCGACTCAGCCTTTGGGGCAGGGTAGGAACCGTTGTCGGTGAAGTTGTTGCGCTCAGGTTCGCGATGGCTCAGTGCTGCCGAGAAGAAGGCGCGGTGGCCGTCCTGATGGAAGCTAACGCCCGCCTTGGGATTGAAGAAATCGTACTTGTTGTCGATTTCCAGGAACTGCTTCTTCATCTCGCCGGTGTTCTCATCCTCGTAGAACTTGTCGTTGTAGCCGTCGGTCTTGTAACCCACGTGGCGATACTGGATATCGGCAAAAACGTCCCAGCTGTCGGTGATGCGATAAAGTGCCTTGACAAAAGCACTGGCATCCAATTTGTGCGCATCTGAGTCGTAGTACTTATAGTCGCCGTTGCTCATCAGATGCCTGCGCAGTTCCTCGTTCTTGATATAGGTGAGATAGCCGAAGTGGTTGCCGTCGAACTGCTGAACGGAGAGTCCGCCGATGATGTCCCAGTCCTGGTCCTTGTAGTTCACGTTGCCCACCAGTCCGTAGGTGTCTTGTGTAAGTCCCTTCTGGCGCACGAAGTCGGTCTTTTTCAGCGTAGAACCGTCTGCGAGCGTATAGTTATTCAGTCCGAATTTCTTCAGCTTGTTGTTCAGTCGGAACTCCTTGTAGTAGCCGTAGCCGTGGGTGTAATGGAGTGAGGCAGTGGTGCTCCAGTGGTCATTGATATCCCAGGCTGCCGACAGGATGTTGTGATTCTGCCAGAAGTTGTCGGTGGTCTTGTCCCACAGCGAGCCGTCGGCCATGGTGTAGCGCTGGGTGACGTAGTTGCCGTCAGCATCTTTCATGAAGTTGCCGTCGGCGTCGTAGGCCAAGGTTTCGTAGAGGGTGTTGTATTTGCCGAGTCCGACTTTGTAAAGGTCTTCATAGTCCTTGATGCCGGTCTTTATTCCGTAAGTGCCGTCCATCAGACTCATGTCGTTGTCGCCTGCCGTAATGCCGTTCCAGGCCTGTCCGGTCTTTTCGAAGTTTCCGATGTTCTTATACCGGATGGTGAACTTGTCGTCGAGCCAAGTCAGTCCGCCATAGTAAGAACCGGAGCGGCCGCTTGTGCCGTGGATATAACCGTCGGTGTTGGTCTCGTGGTAGGCACCGTCGAAAATGAGATGGTTCCACAGCAGACCCGTAGAGAATGCACCGCCCACGTTGAACGTGTTGTAGGAACCATAGGAGAAGTTCACTTCGCCGCCAGCTTTCTCAGAAGGAGTCTTCGACGAAAGGGCCACCGTGCCGCCGAAGGCACCATCGCCATTGGTACTCGTTCCTACGCCGCGCTGAATCTGCACACCTCCCAGCAGCGAACTGTAAGAATTCATGTTGGCCCAGAACACGGCCTGGTCTTCAGGTGAGTTCAAAGGCACACCGTCGAGCGTCACGTTGATGCGCGAGTCGCCGGCACCACGGATGCGCAGATAACTGGTTCCCGTGCCCAGTCCGTTCTCGCCCCATGCCAGTACGCCCGGTGTCTGCGAGAAGAGGAAAGGCAGTTCCTTACCCGTCTTCGAGAATTTCTGTAATTCGTCTTTCTTGATGTTTGCCACGGCGAAAGGAGCGTTCTTCTGTACCCAGACGCCTTTCACCACTACTTCCTGCAACTGTTCCATACGGAGCGAATCTCCATCCGCTTCGTTGGCAGCATTTACGGCCGTCACGCTCATCCCGAGCAATGCAGCCATCACAATCTTTTTGTTCATTTTTCCTTTTACCTTAATATATAAAATGTTATAGGTTAAAGGGGCAAGGTGCAAGAGAATGATTCACGTTTTGTCACCTTCGTTGAGAATATCGGTCTGTTCATCCCTACGCCGGCATTACCCGGATCAGGTTCGAGGGTCTAATCTCAGCCCGCCCACGGCGGACACCCCTTAACTTACCCTTTGTAAGTTGGGTGCAAAGGTACGAAAAGTTGAGCGCAATACAAAATAAATTCGTATTTATTTTTATTGCCGAGACGGAGTACCTTCGGCGAAGCCAAAGGTAGAGCAAGTGAGCGCAATACAAAATGGGAATTCCCGTAATTCACATAATTATTTCCAGACGGGGACACTTTTGCCAAACTTCCACCCATCAGAAGCAAAACATCATCCGCTGGGCTTCAAAGTATCATCCGCCCGACTTCAAAACATCATCCGCCCGAAGGCAAAGTATCATCCGCTGAAAACGGCTTTTTATTAGAAAAAAACGGGGAGAAGCCCCAAAATAGGGGGTATCATAGAGGGCTCATAGAGGGTTTAAAGGCCTAACCCCCTACCAATAACGACTTAACAATCAATACTTTACGCCTATCATAGAGGGGATAGGGGGGTTAAATCGTTTTTTCGCGTATGGAGATATCATCAGCAAGGCAACAAAGTAAATTAGTTTGTACCTCAAAACATCATCGGAAGCAATGCAAAACACCATTGGATGAAGAACAAAGTAAATTAGTTTGTACTTCAAAACAATACTAAAAGAAGTGCAATGACTTAAGTGCCTGTCAGGATGGAAACTTGTTTGCAGCCAGAGGGAGGAATCAAATGGAATCGCTGTAGAGATTATAGTTGCGATAGAAGGAGCGCATGGATGTGTAGCCGGACTGTTCAGCCAAGTCCTCTTTCCGCGCTTCGGGATTTTCCTTTTCCAACCTTCTCACATAGGCGATGCGCTTGCGGTTGATAAACTCTGCAAATGGCATTCCCGTCTCTTCGTTCACCAGTTTTGAGAGCATGGTGCGGTTGGTGCCCAGCTGCTGAGCCAGTTCTGCCAATGTAAGTCCCGGCTGTAAGTATAGCCGTTCGTCGTCAATCTTCTGCAATAGTTGCGAATACCCCTCTTGTGGAGTTTCCTCTATGGTCTCTTCGCACTCTTCTTGCGCGATATCTGCAAAAGAAAACTGTTGCACGAATCCGCGATAGCAAAGCAGGTAGAGCAGACCGCTGAAGAAGCATGCAAGTACCGCAAAGGGAATCTCGGAAGATAGAAACACAAAGCGTCCGACGGCATTTACCACAAACGAAAGCACAGCCGTGAACACCATCAGGATTAATATGGTAGTGATGCCGTAGAGCCGCTTGTCGTCGTTATCGGCATAGATGGAGTCGATAAGCCTGTTGTAGCGGCGAATCCGGCGGATGCCCACAAAAAGCACTGTCAGCACGTCGATGGCAAACAGAGCTTTCGCCAGATGATGGACCACAGCCTGCACCATGGTCAGTCCCGAAAGTCCTTGCGTGCAGTTCTTATATAAATAGGTGTCAATGAACTGGCGGCATTCATCGTCGCTCATCATCACATAGATCGCGGCCACAATGATGCCGATCGTCACGGGCGGCAGCACCGTGAGCCACCGCTGGCTGCGGCTCACCGTTCCCCGGGTGAGCATCGTGATGTAGTGCAGATAGAGCGGATAGACCAGCAGGTTGCAGACCACATAGATGGTATCGCTCGCGGGAATATCACTCGTCATCCGGTTAAAGAACACGAAATGACCCGTGTAGAGCAGCGTGGCTGTGACGGACCACCACAACAGTTGGCGGCGGGCGGCACGATTACCCTGTTCCCAAAGGTTCAAGGCAATGGCAACCGACCAGAATGCACATACTGCCAGCGGCAGGAAAGATACTATCAGATGAATCATGGTGCAAAGTGTATTTTCTGCAAAGATAATAAAGAAACGATAAAACGTATCGGAATCCAGCCTATAAAAGCTTTGATTTTTCCTAACAAACGTTAAATGTACGATATGGCACATCCCTTGTACGATATGGCACAACCTTTTCCCACGGGTCTTTTGAAGTCATCTTGCTTTTTCTTATCTTTGCCCCATAATGTGTGTATCTATCAAAGCAAAAATAACAAATAGCTAATTATAATGAAAAAGAAAGATAATTACCTTAACAAAAACAATACGATGGTAACAGTAAAACGTTTATTCATTTCGCTACTTGTCCTCCTCGGCTGTTCAGCCGGTGCATGGGCTATAGAGCAAGATTCCGACGGCTATTATCTAATTGGTTCGGTACAGGACTGGAAGGATTTTGCAGCATTAGTGCAAACTACACCAACGGCTAATGCCAAGATGGTTGCCGATGTTGACCTTGGTGACGACCAGACGACAATCGGAAGTCCTCGAAATAGAGGAAATCTCTGGTATCAAGGGACATTCGACGGAGATGGGCACACCCTGACTATTGCATATAATAATACCAGCGGTGAAGTCTTTACCACTCCTTTTACGCTAATACAAGGGGCTACAATTAAGAATCTTCATTTAGATGGAACGGTTAATACTTCCTATGCGTATGGAGGTTCTATCGCCAGTATAGGACGTGGTTCGAATACATTGAAGAATATATGGAATTCCGTGACTTCTGTTTGCTATATGGGTGGATGGGATCAGATGGGTGCCTTTTTTGGTGTATTGGATGGTAGTGGTGCGTCAATGGACGTAATTGACTGCTTGTTCACAGGAAGTATGAGCCATCCTGGTGGCTACTCTGGATATTTTAGTGGTGGCTATGGCCCTGGCCCTCATGTGTCGAACTGTCTTGTTCTTGGCGAATTTACAGGTAGTTATGGCTTTAATGGAACTTTTACCAATTGCTATCTTAAGCATGCCTCAACTACGGGTGTTACCATACCTACCGATGAGCAACTTGCTGACGGCACCATTGCCACAGCACTTGGCGACTCATGGGTACAAGACCCACTGACCAAGCAACCGACGTTGAAGATATTTGCTACGCTGAAACAGGATGCCGACGGCTATTATCTCATCGGTTCGGTACAGGACTGGAAGAATTTCGCCGAGTTGGTCAACAGCGGAACGAATCCAGCAGCAAATGCCAAGATGATTGCTGATGTGGACCTGGGTGACGACCAGACAACTATTGGCATATGTGCAGTTAAGCATTCTGAAGATAGTAGGAATAAACCATACAGCGGTATATTTGACGGGCAGGGGCATACTTTGACCATATATTATACCTCTGAATCCTCCGGGTCAACTTATGTAGCCGTATTTCCTTATGCCAGGGGATTGACTATAAAGAACCTTCATATAGCCGGAAGTGTTACAGTCACTAATGGAAGCACGAGTGGCATTATTTCATTTCACCGAGGAGAAGGGAATGTAATGGAAAATGTATGGTCTTCATTGAATATTACCAGTACAGAGACCAATTGGTCTTGCAGTGCTGCGTTTGTCGGCTCTTCTTGGCAGAATGGTCAGCCGAATTATTTGGTTGTTAAGGATTGTCTTTTCACAGGATCACTGAATGACCCACAAGGCGATTACGATGGGTGCTTTTTAGGATGGATAGAAAGTGGCTCTGCAACTTTTGAAAACTGCCTTACGCTTGGTTTCTTTAGTTTAGGCTCATCCAGTGCTATCTCAAAAGGAAGCAATATGACTAAGACCAATTGTTATATCAAGCAGTTTCCTCAGACAATTTCCGAAAACATGAGAATCACAGATGAACAGATTTCAGATGGGACGTTAACAACTAACTTACAGAATAATCGCGAGGAAGAAGTCTGGGCGCAAGACCCCGAACTTGGTATTCCAATGCTGAAGATATTCGCCAATACAGGAGAAGAAGTTCCCGTAACTGACCTCAGTGCCACGGAAACGGCAAATACGTATATCATTTCCGCTGCTGGGAAATACAAGTTCAATGCAACAGTGAAGGGCAACGGCGGACTGGATCCCCTTACCGGCACTATAGCCGCGCCCATTGACCCGGCCAGCATCGCAGGAGTCAAGGTGCTATGGGAACTCGGCGACACCTACGGCAGAACCATTAAGTATGAAAATGGTGCGTATGACATCAGCTATTCCGACGGCTATGTGTATTTCTCTACCCCGATTTATTTTACTACTGGGGTTACATGTGTCGCTATCTATGACAGTTCTGACAATATCCTTTGGAGTTGGGATTTATGGAGCACTCCTGAGCCAGGGACTGTAACATATAATGGGAATACCTTTATGGATCGTAACCTGTGTGCTGTTGACATAAACAATAATCGCGGATTCTTATATCAGTGGGGCCGCAAGGATGCCTTCTCTGCCGCCACTGGTTCTTATGCATCCTTCACTTTCGTCCCGGCATTGGGCACGGCTTTCAACACTGTTAGGGGCATCCAGACCATCGATTACTGTATCAAGCACCCGACAACGCACGTTAACAACGGCGACGATAATTCCTGGATGTCCAGAGAAGAATATAACACGTTGCCTTGGCGAGATGATGTAAAAACCATCTATGATCCCTGCCCTGCAGGATGGAGAGTGCCTACAGCTGCTGAGCAAAACGGCTATTCGGGCTTGCCTGGCACGGGATTCAGTAATGCAATCAACGAGTTTGGTAATCCTGGGAGCGGATATTATCGGTCTTCTACCATCAGTTCGTATCCCAGGGCATATGCTTTCCGCCAAAGTGGTCAACAGAACAATTGGGGAACCAACCCAGCCATGGCCATCCGTCCGGTAATGGAAAACGTATACCTTACCTATACTGTTCCAACTTCCGGATTGGGAACATTCAGCGCTGATGTTAACATCATTGTTCCCGTGGGACTCACAGCTTACTATTGTACTACACTGAAAAACTATGAAGATGGGAAACAGGGCATAAGGGTTTCCGAACTGAACGGCGGCATTATTCCTGCTAATACAGGTGTATTATTTGAAGGTCCTGGAGGCCAGTCTTTTCCGCTCTTTGCCACGACTGTTGAAGCCACCGCTCCTGCAGGTAACTTACTTGTGGCTGTCGTGGAATCTCAGCACATTGCCGCAACGGATGGCGACCATACCAACTTCATGATGAAGGGCGGCAAGTTCATCAAGATTGCGGATGATAATGCTTCCATGCCGGCGAACCGTGCTTATCTGCCCTTACTGACAGAAGCCATCAGCGGCAGTAATGCCAAGGAGATAATGCTGTATTGGGATGATGAAGAGGCGACGGGCGTTGAGAGAATGAGAAATGTAGAAAATGAGATAATGAGAAATGGAAACATTTACAATCTCAATGGTCAGCGGCTCTCGGCTCCGCAAAAGGGTATCAACATTATCAACAGCCGCAAGGTCATCGTAAAATGAAAAAACACTGTCAGATATGAAAAAGACTTATCAGATTCCTACCTTGAACCAAGATATTGTTTTCGGTGAGTGCCAGCTGCTGGTTGGCACCACCATTCCTGTTGTCCCCGAAGAGGAGGGCAGCCAGAGCGAGGCCGAGAGTAAAATGGCTTCGTTTGAGGATACCGACAAAGCCCTGCGCTCATACGAGCGTGATCCGTTGGGCTATCTGCCCGATGCTTTCCAAGACATTTGGGGAGAGGAATGATAAACCAATAAATCGAATAAATAATTATCTATCAACTATTATGAAAAAGATTCTATTATCAATCATTGCGCTCTGCTGCACAGTCGTGGCAGGAGCGCAACAGACAGACCAAATCAGTGCCGTGCTACAAGTAGAAGGCCAAACGCCTCAGGTCTTTTATGGGGCCAGTGCGCTGAAGAGTGCTATTGAGGCAGCTCCTGACAAGGGGGGAGTCATCACGCTTTCCTCGGGACAATTCAGTCCTGTTACCATCAATAAGTGTGTGAGAATCTATGGTTCGGGTCTTCAGACCATTGACAGTCTGGATGTCTACCAGTCCTATATCAGTGGTGACTGTACGGTTAATCTCCCTGAGGAGATAGCCAATCCTCACGATATTGGTATCGAGGGTGTCTATATTAATGGAGACCTTTTAGTAACATCGGCTGTTGACGGACTCACACTGACAAAGAGCAGTGTTGAAGACTATAGTACCTCTGCACCTGCCACCCGTTGCGGCATCAGGCAGTCGTATATCCGCGGAGATGTTAAAGCTCATCAAATGTTTATTCAAAACAGTTGGTTGGGCGCACGTATCATTCCATTTGATGGTGGGAGTTCTATCGTTATCGACCATTCCATTTTACGTGCTGGCGGTGGTTTTTATAACTATAATGACCGTTTCACATGTAGGAATTCTATTTTATGGTGTCCTTACAGACCTTCTAATCAAACTTACAATTTCTGTCTTAGTCCTTCTAATGCTGCATTTAATGTCAATGCCGGATGCTCAGACAACTGGTATAATGTGGGTGAAAGTAATGTCTTCAAGGATGCTAGTAATGCCGACTACAGCACCACCCGCACGTTCGAGCTCAAATCTCCTGATACCTACATCGGCAGCGATGGCACGCAGGTGGGTGTTCATGGTGGCGACTTCCCCTGGAACAAGATTCCATCTACGCCCGTTGTGAAGAACCTTAACGCTACGGTCAGCGGCACCAACCTCGGCGTAACGTATCAGGCAGAAGTAAGAAATCAATAAACTAAAAAATAATCAAACTATGAAAAAGATTCTATTATCAATCGTTGCACTCTGCTGCACAGTTGTGGCAGGGGCGCAGAACTCGTCGCAACAACTTACGGCTATTTTGCAGCCGAGTGAAGGTGATCCAACTGTATTTTATGGTATCGATGCATTGAAGAACGCATGCAATGCAGCCGAGGATGGCAGTGTTATAACCTTGACATCAGGATTGTTCAACCCACCAGGTGACATCAAGAAGTCCATATCCATCTATGGCGCAGGCTTTGAGGATGGAATAACTGAAGGTGTAAAGAGGACAAACATTAATGGAACTATCAGATTGTATGCCGAAGCTGAAGGTGGCAGCCTTCAGTCTCCTAGGTTGGAAGGACTTTACGTGAACGGTGATATTGAAGTAAAGCAGGTCACAGGTCTCACTGTTGCCAAATGTCAGCTCGGAGGTTTTGCTGTAATTGGCACAGATGTTGAAAGTGCCTTGGTGCGCCAATGCTATCTCACAGGCTCAGTTAATGGAGGAAACTATCTTATTAAAGGCCTGACGGTGAAGAATTCATATGTTTCGAGAATCAACGGAGGTTTCATCGCAAACGATGAGAATCACGTGTTGTTTGACCATTGCCTATTGGCAGCTTCTGAATGGCGGCAAACACATGGCGCCGCCACTTATACGAATTGTATAATTGCAAATGATTATTCAAATGACGGTATAGCATCTGGTGCATATTCACAAAAGAATATATACGCAAGAGGTGGTATTCATGAAGGCGTGATTTCGGAAAACGACTGGTTTGGTGTTAGATTTTCCACACTTTTCGGTGATGGTATTAATGATGCAAGCTATACCGCTGAACGTACATTCATACTTGCCGACCCTGATACTTACAAGGGAACAGACGGTACACCTGTGGGGGTCACCGGCGGCGACTATCCCTGGTATAAAGTGCCGTCTATACCATACGTGAAGAACCTCAATGCAACGGTCGAAGGTACCAATCTTAAAGTTAACTACGTGGCAGGAGTTGGAAGCACAAATCCACAACCTTAGTTACGTGCATGGATAGAATAATAAAAACAATAATAATATGAAAAAGATTCTATTATCAATCGTTGCGCTCTGCTGCACAGTTGTGGCGGGGGCGCAGAGTACAGACCAAATTAGCGCTATACTCCAGAAAGGCGAGCAAACTACAATCTATTATGGACAAGATGCTCTAAAGAATGCTGTCAACGCATCAGAGGATGGCAGTGTGATAACTTTGTCATCAGGTATTTTCAATGATCCAGGTGCTGTTCAGAAATCAATATCAGTTTATGGAATAGGCTGGGAAACAGATGCTGATGGCGTGATACCAACTACCATTAATAGTCTTACTTTTCAGACTGGCAATGATGAAACCACTCTGAATAATATTGTACTGGAAGGCGTTTACGTGAAAACCATTAATGTGAAACAAACCGACGGAATGATTATAAGGAAGTCTCGTTTTGATAGTTTTAATGTGAATGGAAATAACGCCAAGAATATTACGGTGACGCAGTGTTACGGCGGTGGAGTCGGTTGCGGCAACGTTGATGTATATGGTCTTACTTTCACCAACTGTTATCTGACAGGCCGTGTGACAAATGTAAAGGTAGGAAGTCTTGTCTTGTTCGACCATTGTATCATGACTTATTCTAACTCATATAACTGGAATGACTATTCTCATTCGAGGGCCACTTATACCAATAGTATAATAACCCACAGGGGTGGTTCTACAGAAATAATCACAGCCGGTGCAACGGCAAAGTATTGTATCTTTGTGGTGGATGGACTGAATGCCAATGTCCTTTCGGAAAACAACAAGTTTAGCGTTGACATAAACAATATCTTCTCTGATGGTGGCACTGGGGTTGACTATGCAACAGACCGAACATTCACTTTGGCAGACCAAGATACGTACAAGGGCAACGACAACAAACCTATTGGTATTAATGATTGGGTAAAAATTCCTGCCATACCATACGTGAAGAACTTGAACGCTACAGTTGATGGTACCGATCTTAAAGTTAACTATCAGGCTGGAGTAAGATAAATTGTAAACACGAAAGTCTATGAAAAGAATTAGATATTTGCTGATAGCGGCGGCAGCCTTGATGTGCACCGCAGCGACAGCGCAAAAGACCATTGCCGAACGCCAGTATTGGATCGACGGCAATATAACTGATGCACAAACCTTGGCGGAGTCTCCCACCAGTATCAGCATCGGGGATTTGAAGCCTGGGCTCCATTCGCTGACCGTTCGCGTAAAGGACAACACCGGAATGTGGAGCTCGCAGGTGGCCAAGTATTTCATCGTGCCGTTTGTTTCCACCAGTGTTACCAGTAATTCGATAGAAAAACATCAGTACTGGATTGACGGGAATTTGCAGGCAGCGGTTACTTCTACCTCGCAACCCTCAGCCATCGTTATCGATGATTTGAAGCCCGGACTCCATTCGCTTACCGTCCGCGTAAAGGACAACACGGGAATGTGGAGCTCGCAGGTAGCCAAGTATTTCATCGTTCCGTTTGTTTCCAACGATGTTACCAGCAAGACAATCAAGAAACACCAGTACTGGATTGACGGCAAGATAGAGGCAAGGGTGGCACAGGAGCAACAGCCCTCAACCATCGACATCCAGACGCTGAAGCCTGGTCTGCATTCGTTCACGGTTCGAGTAAAGGACAACACCGGAATGTGGAGCTCGCAAGTGGCAAAGTATTTCATTGTGCCTACAGTGGAAACCAGTGTGGGTGATAAGAGCATCGTGCTGCATCAGTATTGGATTGACGGAAAGTTGAATGCCATTGTCTCATCAGAAACGCAGCCCTCACAAATCCCCATCTCAACGCTGAAGCCCGGTCTGCACTCGCTTACCGTTCGCGTAAAGGACAATACCGGATTGTGGAGCTCGCAGGTGGCCAAATACTTTATTGTTAAAGATGATGACTCTGTGGAAGAGGCTACCATTACACGCTATATGTATTGGTTCGACGAAGAGACGGACGACTTCTTTACAGGACCGCTCGAATCTGCGTCGGGTACGATGGACATCGACATCAGCGATGTGGAGGCTGGCATTCACACGCTGTGGTGGCGCTGCGGCGACTCTAAGGGCGCGTGGAGCGAGGCACGTTCGGTGACCTTCGAGAGCAAGAGCCTGTATAACTACACTGTTCCCGGATCGGGTATTGGTACATTCTCTGCTGATGTTAACCTGACGCTGCCCGACGGACTGAAGGCTCACTTCTGCACCTATCTGAAGGAGGTGGACGAAGAACTGGCCATCAAGATCCTGAATATCGACGGCAGGGTGATCAACCAGAACACGGGCGTGCTGCTCAGCGGAACACCGGGCGAGACCTATCAGTTGCGCTATACTTCGGAGGCTGGTTCGGCCACCGAGGGCAACCGGCTGGTTCCCGTGGTGGAGAGCACTCATATAGAATCCGTAACAGGTGAATACACCAACTATATGATGAAGGGCGGACGTTTCATCAAGATCAAGGAAGAGGACGAGAGCGTGATGATGCCTGCTCACAGAGCCTACCTGCCACTGCTGACTACGGCTGTGGGTGAAGCCAAGAGCATCGTGCTTTTGTGGAATGATGAGGAGACCACAAGGGTAGTCGCTCCCGACCTCTCTCCGAAGATGGAGGACGGTGTCTATTACAACCTGCAGGGCCAGCGCGTAGAGCCGCACCACGGAACGGGCAAGAGCCAGATACTCATCAAGAATGGCCGCAAGGTCATCGTGAAATAAACAGGAAGGAGGCATGATTATGAAAAGAAAGAATTATCAGGCTCCCGAACTGTACAGCTACGAAGAAATGGGTGAGTGCCAACTGATGGTTGGCACCACCGTTCCCGTAGTCCATTCCGAGGAAGGCAGCCAGAGCGAGGCCGAGAGTAAGTTGGCTTCGTTTGAAGATACCGACGCGGCCCTGCGCTCCTACGAGCATAACCCGTTGGACTATCTGCCAAGAGTCTTCAAAGACCAATGGCAGGAGGAGTGAAAGAGTCGCAAATGAGAAAGGCCGTTCCCGTAAGCAGGGAACGGCCTTTTCTTCGTATGCATTAGTCGTTTGTATTCCGTTAACAAGTGGCGGGCCAGGGCTTCAGCTGCTTGAAGAAGTCGTTGCCCTTGTCATCGACGAGGATGAAAGCGGGGAAGTCCTCGACGGTAATCTTCCAGATGGCCTCCATGCCGAGTTCGGGATATTCCACGCACTCGATGCTCTTGATGCTCGACTGCGAGAGAACGGCTGCCACGCCTCCGATGGTGCCCAGATAGAAACCGCCGTGCTTCTGGCAGGCATCGGTGACCACCTGCGAACGGTTGCCCTTGGCAATCATCACGAGCGAAGCACCGTTGGCCTGGAACTCATCTACGTAGGGATCCATACGGTTGGCCGTGGTGGGACCCATCGAACCGCAAGGATAGCCCTCGGGTGTCTTGGCAGGTCCGGCATAGAGCACGGGATGATCCTTGAAATACTGCGGCATGCCTTCGCCAGCATCCAGACGAGCCTTCAGTTTGGCGTGGGCAATGTCGCGTGCCACGATGATTGTGCCCTTCAGGTTGACGCGGGTGCTGACGGGATACTTGGTCAGTTCGGCGCGAACGGCATCGATACCCTTGTCGAGATCGATTTCAATGCCCTTCGTTCCCTCGCCGGGGCGGCGATACTCCTCGGGAATCAGCTCTGTGGGGTTGTCGTCCATCTTCTCCAGCCAGATGCCGTCTTCGTTGATTTTGCCCTTGATGTTGCGGTCGGCTGAACAGCTCACGCCCATACCGATGGGGCAGGAAGCACCGTGGCGGGGCAGACGGATGACGCGGATGTCGTGGGCCAGATGCTTGCCGCCGAACTGTGCGCCAAGTCCAATCTTGTGGGCTTCGAGCAGCAGTTTCTGCTCCAGGTCGATGTCGCGGAAAGCGCGTCCGGTCTCATCGCCCGTGGTGGGCAGGTTGTCGTAGTACTTGATAGAGGCGAGCTTCACCGTGAGCAGGTTCTTCTCGGCCGACGTGCCGCCGATGACGAAGGCGATGTGATAGGGAGGACAGGCGGCTGTGCCGAGTGTCTTCATCTTCTCCACGAGGAAGGGCAGCAGCGTGCCTTCGTTCTGGATGGTGGCCTTGGTCATGGGGTAGAAGTAGGTCTTGTTGGCCGAGCCGCCGCCCTTGGCTACCATCACGAAGCGGTATTCAGCACCTTCCACGGCCTCGATATCAATCTGTGCTGGCAGGTTGCAGCGGGTGTTCACCTCGTCGTACATGTTGAGCGGAGCATTCTGCGAGTAGCGCAGGTTGTCCTGTGTGTAGGTGTTATAGACGCCGAGCGAGAGTGCTTCCTCGTCTTCGAATCCTGTCCACACTTGCTGTCCCTTTTCACCGTGGATGATGGCGGTGCCGGTGTCCTGGCAGAAGGGGAGGATACCCTTGACGGATGTCTCTGCGTTGCGCAGGAACTGCAGGGCCACATACTTGTCGTTCTCAGAGGCTTCGGGGTCGTTGAGAATGGCTGCCACCTGCTCGTTGTGGGCGCGGCGGAGCATGAACTCACAGTCGTGGAATGCCTGCTGGGCGAGCAGGGTGAGTGCTTCCTTCGATACTTTCAGAATCTTGTGTCCTTCAAATTCGCTTGTGCTGACTCCTTCCTTTGAGAGCAGGCGATACTCCGTGGTGTCCTCGCCGAGCTGGAACATCGGAGCGTACTTGAAATCGGGTGTTGCCATAATGTTTTGTTTTTATTGAATATTGTTTCTAGTATTTCTAGTATATCTAGTGTTTCTAGTATTTCTAGTTATTAATAGCCGAAGATGTCTTCGAGTGAGAGACGCTTTATGGGGGCTATCTTCTCCAGCGACTGGATGTCGAGGTTCTTCTCGTCACCGAGGATGATATAGCGGTAGGGCTTATTGGCCATGTTCTGGCGCTCAAAGTTGACGATGTCTTGAAGTTTCAGCTGGGGCAACTGCTCATAAATTTTCTCGTTGAGATCATAGTCGATGCCCAAACGCTTGGCGTTGAGCCAGGCATTGATGATGCTCATCTTGGTGGTTCGCTGTGAAGCAAGTTGCTTAGTGAGGGCATCCTTGGCAATCTGGAACGCGTTCTCACTGGCAGGCAGCTGGTTGAGAATCTCATGGAATTGGCGCACGCAGTCCATCATCTTATCGTTTTGGGTGATGATATGCGTGAAGAAAGTCTCTTTCTGTCCTTGTTTGCGCGGACGGTTGTAAAGGGCATAGGCGTTGTAGGCCAGTCCTCGGGCTTCGCGGAGTTCCTGGAAGACGATGCCATTCATGCCACCGCCAAAATACTCGTTGAAGAGAGCCTGGACGGCAGCCTCCTGGGGATGCCAGTCGCGCTTCTCGTTATGGAACATGCGCATGTAGATGTTCTTGGCATCGTAGGGAGCCAGCAATACCTCATTCTGGTTGGCCTCCTGGTGTTCGTAACTCTTTCCTTCAGGAACGGGCAACAGCTTCTTCGGTGTTTTGTGAAGACGAGTTATGATGGCAGACAGCTCACCCTCGCTCATTGGGCCATAATAGCAAACAGTCTGGTCGTATTTCTTCAGGTTCTTCAGCAGATTGAGGAGGCTCTGCGGATCGGTTTCTTTCAACTGCTGTGCGCTCATCACGTCGCGGCTGCTGTTGTGGGGTCCGTAGGAACCATACTCATAGAGCGTGCTGAAGCAAGCCCGCTGGTCTTTCTTGGCGTCGTTGCGGTCTTTCAAAATCAGATCTGTCAGCTTTCCGTAGGCCTCGTTGTCAACCTTTGCATTCTGCATCAGGTCTTCGAGCAGGGCCAATGCCTCGGGCATGTTTTCGGAGAGTCCGCTGAGGCTTACGTTGATGGCATCAGAACCTACGCTGATGCTATAGTTGCAAGCCAACTGATAGAATTTCTGCTTGATTTGCGAGAGTGTCATCTTCTTGGTGCCCAGATAGTCGATATATTGGGCAGCCACGCCGTAGCGGTTGTCGTCTTCTTGTCCGAACTCGTAGCGGAACGTGAGGTTGAAGAGTCCGTTGGAGTTGTTCTTCACGTAGAGCAAAGGCAGTTTCCGCTTGGTTTCAGAGATAGTCAGGTCGTTCTTGAAATCTACGAAGCGGGGCTGGATGGGCTCCACCTTGGCATTCTGGATGTCTTTCACGAACTGGCTCATCTGGTCGCGGTTGGTGGGGATGGGCGTGATGGCGGGCTTGTCAATCTTCTTTTGGTTGGTGTCAATGCCCTGCTTCTTGTAGATAGCTACATAGCCGGGGGTAAAGAAACGGTTGGCAAAGGCCACGAGCTGCGGCTTGGTAATCTTGGAAATACGGTCGATGGCTCCCACTTCCTGTGCCCAGTCGATACCGTTGATGAATGCGTTTACATACTTGTCGGCACGGCTGCGGTTGTTCTCCAGCGAGCGGTAGTAGCTGAGTTTCATGTTGTTGATGATAGCAGGCAGGAGATCGTCAGAGAAATCGCCTCGCTTCAGTTTGTCAATCTCGCCTAAGAGAAGCTGACGCACCTCATCGAGTGATTGCCCCTCTTTGGGCTGTCCGATAAGGATGAAACCACCGTGGTCGGCCAAAGGCTCGGCACCGGCAAAAGCACCCTGCAACTGCATAGTCTGTACGAGATTCAGGTCGATGAGTCCTGCCTTGCCGTTGCTCAGCACTTCACCCAGCAGGTTGAGCGTGTCGGTCTGCAACGACTGGGCTTTCTCGGCACGCCATCCCAACCATATCTGCTCAGCTTCCTGTCCGATAACGGTGGTGTCGCGGGGAGCATTGAGTGGTGGCAGGGCAGGGAAGACAGGCTGGCGTACATCGGCGCCGGGCTTCCAACCGGCGAAGTATTTGTCGATGATGGCAATGGTCTTGTCCATATCCAGGTCGCCGCTCATGCAGACTGCACAGTTGTTGGGCACGTACCATTTATTGAAATAGTTCTTGATATTTGTGATGGAGGGATTCTTCAGATGCTCCTGCGTACCGATGGTGGTCTGCGTGCCATAAGGGTGATTAGGGAAGAGCATGGCTGTGAGAGCCGTGAAGAGTTTGCGCTGGTCGCTGCTGAGGCCGATGTTGTATTCCTCATAGACGGCTTCCAGTTCGGTATGGAAACCGCGGATGACCATGTTCTGGAAACGGTCCGACTGAATCTTGGCCCAGTTCTCCACTTCGTTTGAAGGTATGTCCTCGGTGTAGCATGTGACATCCAAAGAGGTATAGGCATTGGTTCCCTCGGCTCCGATGGCAGCCATAAGCTTGTCGTATTCATTGGGAATGAAATACTTGGCAGCCAACTGGCTCACGGAGTCAATCTCATGGTATTTCTGCCGGCGCAGTTCGGGGTCGGTAATAGTGCGATATTCCTCATAGCGCTGTTCGATGTCGTTGAGCAGGGGGCCTTCGGCCACTGGATTGTTGGTGCCGAACTGCATAGTGCCCTTAAACATCAGGTGCTCCAGATAGTGAGCCAGTCCGGTGGTTTCGGCTGGGTCGTTCTTACTACCCGTTCTGACGGCGATAAATGTCTGAATGCGTGGTTTCTCCTTATTGACCGACAGGTAAACTTTCAGACCGTTGTCGAGGGTGTAGATGCGCGTCTGCATCAGGTCGCCGGGCACGGTCTCGTACTTGTAATCTTTGGCAGATAAGGGTAAAAAAGTAAAAAGGTAAAAAGGTAAAAAAATACACAGAATTCTTTTCATTTCTTTGCTACTTTATTTATAATGTTTACGATTGTTCCAATAATAGTACTGACATCATTAGTCATGGAATTGAATTCCTCTTCACTGAGAGTATCAGATTCATAAAGGAGTTCCAGCCAGTATTTTGTTTCACTTGCTTCTTTGAGTGCAATTTTAAGTTTGCTTATATAATCAGTTTCACTTTGAGCATATATACTTTCTGCGATGTTGGCCCCAATGCTCGTACCACTTCTGTATATTTGCTTTGATATGACAAACTCCTTTTTGTCATTGTATAAGTAATTATATAATTTTATAATTCTTAATGCAAAACTTTTACTTAGTTTATATATGACATTATCTTTCATTTTTTACTTTTTTACTTTTTTACTCTTAATTCTCATAATCCACCTCATGGTCGAGCTGCTGGATGAAGTTCTCATAGACCTCGCTTTCCACGTCGCCCATGGCAAACTCCTTGTCGGCATCCTTGCGTATCTCTACAATCCAGGCACGGCGGGCCTTGATGTAATCTTCGCGGATGTGTTCAATGGCAGCCTCGTCGAGTTCTTCCAACTGGTAGTAGTCGAGGATGAGCTGATAGCTCCATGCCCAGCGGTAGTCGCTGTAGTGGTCGTTGATTTCCTCGAATCGGCTGAGCACGTCCTGTATGTTCTCCAAAGTGCCGTTGAGGATATCGTCGGCGAGACGCTTCTCTTCGCTTTCAGGCAGCAACAGGCCGGAAAGGTCAACCCATCTGCCTTTTCCAACTTCTGTCTTAGGCATACCGAGGAATCCCTCCTTGACGGCACGCTTCAGCACGGCACCCATATAGATGCGGAGGGCGATATCGTAGTATTTCAGGCCTTTCCGCAGCGATGAGGCATTGATGACATATTCGTGGAAATTGTAGGTGGATACATTGTCGCCACTGGCCTGACGGAGATTCTCAAGAATCTTCTTGCCTTCCAGGATTTCGCCTACGGTGAAGGGCGAGAGCCAGTCGAAGTTGATAATAGATTTCTTCGACTGCTTGCTTCGCTTGTCGCGCTTGGGCCATTTCTTGATGTCGCGATAGAGTCCCACGGTGGTGATGTTTCTTCCGGGTATCAGATAGCAGTCGTCGCCGTAAGCCATCAGATAGGAGAACGGCAGGTTGCGGGTGTCAGGATGGTGCATCAGTTTGCCGAAGCAGACGGAGAATGCACCTATCGTGGCAGGCATCAACACATAGGAACCGCTGGCTGTCTTCGTGCCGCGCTCGAGTGTTCCGTAGTGGAGCGGCCCCATTTTGTAGGCATGGTTGGAGAAGTTGGTGTTGGAACCGGCGTTGTAGAAAGAGAACTGTCCGCCGATAAGCAGCGAACTCTTGTGATGGCTTGCTGAGAAGGGACCGCAGAAGGCGGCACACGCCTCACCGTTGGCCATGAACGAGTTGGCAAAGAAGAGCGATGCCTCGGCTGTGAAGCCATTGGTGATCTGGCAGGCTTCACCCACGAAGCAGTCTTGCATCTTCACGGAGTTGTTGATGGAGCATCCGTCGCAGATGATGGAGTTTTCACAGATGACTCCCGTGCCGATATATACCGAGGCATCCTTCGATGACATGATCGTGCAGTCGGCCAGACGGGATGTACCGCTGATCTCGCAGTCACCCTTGATGACGGTGTTGGTAATCTCTTTGGTATTGATAATCTTCACATTGTTGCCGATGATGCCGCGCTCGGGTGCCGAGAGTCTCACTTCGTCGTCGATGAGTTGCTTGAGGATGTTGATCAGCACTTTATCCTCGTGGTGCTTCACCATAAAGGCAGCCAGCTGTGAGTTGAGTTCGCGGAAAAGTACCACATTGCCGTCGCCCATCTCGTTCAGCACGGATATGATGGAGCCGGCACCATAGCTTGCTCCTTCGAGCGTCTCCATGGTAGAGATGTTGGATATGTAGCAGTCGTCGCCAATCGTATAGTTGTTGATGAAATTGCCCACTTTCTCGATGAGGCAGTTGTTGCCTACAGAGACATTGCGCAAGGTGGCGTCGTTGATACCCGAGTGCTTCATGAATCCGTTGCTCACCTCCACCTGTTTGTCGAATCTTCCGAGGCGGATGTTGCCATAGAAGACCACACGGTGGAAGTTGTAGGGCTTGAAAGCCTCGTCAACCATTACGTGCTCCCAATCCTCAGCCCAACAGCCGTTTTGCTCGAGCACCTGAATTTCCTCTTCTCTCAATAATCTGTAGTTTTCCATAAATGTATTGTGCTTGTTAATGTTATTGTTCCTCTATGTTATACAGAAAATCGTTATATGGATATTTCTGGACGTGCAGTTCGCGCACTTTCTTGTAAATCGTGTCGCGCAGCTGATCGATGTTTGTCTTTTCGCGGGCAGAGATAAACAGGCAGTCGTCGCCCATCTTAGCCATCCAGGTCTTCTGCAGTTCGGCGAGCGTGATGTTCTCCTTGGTAGGCGGTGTTAGGTCGTCGGGCTCTTTTTCCACCCAGCTGTAGGCATCAATCTTGTTGAAAATCATCATTGTTGGCTTGTCGGCAGCCTCCAGCTCTTTCAGCGTCTGGTTGACCACCTGAATCTGCTCTTCGAAATCGGGGTGGGAGATATCCACCACGTGGATGAGCAGGTCGGCTTCGCGCACCTCGTCGAGTGTGCTCTTGAACGAATCCACCAGGTCGGTGGGCAGTTTTCGGATGAATCCTACGGTGTCGGCCAAGAGGAAAGGCAGGTTTTCCACCACCACTTTGCGAACGGTCGTGTCGAGTGTGGCAAAGAGTTTGTTTTCGGCAAAGACGTCACTTTTGGACAGCAGGTTCATAATGGTCGATTTGCCCACGTTGGTGTAGCCCACCAGGGCTGCACGGATAAGCCGGCCGCGGTTCTTTCTTTGTGTGGTCTTCTGCTTGTCAATCTCTACCAACCGCTGTTTGAGCAGCGTGATACGTTGCAAGATAATGCGACGGTCCATTTCTAACTGTGTCTCACCAGGTCCGCGCAGTCCCACGCTTCCCTTACCGCCGCCTGAGCCGGAGCCGCCGCCTTGACGCTCCAAGTGGGTCCAAAGCCTTTGCAGACGGGGCAGCATATAGCGATATTGAGCCAGTTCCACCTGAGTCTTGGCGTTGGCCGTTTGAGCTCGCATGGCAAAGATGTCGAGAATAAGTGTCGTGCGGTCGAGAATCTTCACCTTCAGTTCCTGCTCTATATTGCGGATCTGTTTTGCAGAGAGTTCGTCGTCGAAGATGACCATGCCTACGGGTTGCGGCGGATTCTCCACCGCTTCACACTCGCCAGCTTCCAATGCCTGCTCATAATCGTCGGCAGCATCTTCGCATTGCTTGATATATTGCTTGATTTCCTCCAGTTTTCCCTTACCTACATAGGTGGTCTGGCTGGGACCGTTCACCTTCTGCGTAAACCGCTTTACGGTGATGGCGCCTGCCGTGTCGGCCAGGAATTCCAGTTCATCGAGGTATTCCTTCGTCTTGGCCTCATTCTGCTGTTGCGTGATAAGTCCCACCAGCACGGCCGTCTCGGCCTTGGCTTCAGATATTACAAATTCTTTCATTCAATCATGCTGAAAGCGATTCCCGAGGAATCGGTTACATTATTCATATATTATAATTGGGTACAAATTTACATAAAATTTCAGAACTTTGAGCCTATTGAGACAAAAATGTGAGCAAATAACCCCGAAAAGTTAGAAATCAGCCTATGTATAATCTAATGGACAATCATCATAAATTCTTCACCATATTGCGTAACCTGTTGAAATGCATGGGCTTACGGTGAAGGGTTGGTAGACCATCGCCAGACCTCCTAATAAAGACCCACCCCAACCCTCCCTGAAAGAAAAGACCCACCCCAGCCCTCCCTGTTTAGGGAGGGGGTTATTGCGAACGGGCATTCATAAATGTGCCATTTACGCATCGTAAATGATATAGTTTCGCCTCGTAAATGATACATTTAGACTTTTTGTTATTCCATTCTATTATGTATTGGTTATCAATCTATGATGTTTTGACTTCCATTCTATAATGTTTTGGCTTTCATTCGATGATGTTTTGGCTTTCATTCGATGATGTTTTGGCCTTCGTTTGATAATGTTTTGGTCTTCATTCGATGATGTTTTGGCTTTCATTTGATGATGTTTTGATGTCCATCGGATGATGTTTTGCTTCCAGCAAGTGGAAGCATGCTTTCCAAAGTCTGGAAAGGATGTTGCCAAAGTCTGGAAGGAGTGTTTCCAAAGTCTGGAAAGAGACTGTCTGATGGGAGGATGGTTTTTCCCCGATAAATGGATGCTGGAGGCTTACTTATATCCACCCTTTCCAACCCTTCACCGCAATGCGTTGTGAAGCAATGCGTTAGGCGAGATGGTGAAAAGTTTTGAAGTGATTAGAATGTTTCATAGAGGTGTATTGAATGTAATCCACGTAATCGTTTACGTAGATTTTTCGTCATTTTTTGTATCATAATTGATTTAAATCAAGAGAAATGTATTATCTTTGCACCAGTTAAGACAAAATAATACTGATTTTCAGAAATTACATGCTACATAATACTAACTGCTAAGACATTCAAAAAGAGAAATTGCTTCGACGTGATGTCGAGGCATTTTTTTTGTTAATTTTTTAATGCGGATGTGATGTGTTACGCAGTTTTTTTTTATTTTTGCACCCGAAATTATTCACTTAAACATAACAAACACTATGAGAGTAATTATTGAAAAGGATTATCAGTCAATGTCACAATGGGCTGCCGAACATGTCATTGAGCGTATCAATGCCTTCAAACCAACAGCAGAAAAGAAATTCGTTCTTGGTCTTCCTACTGGTTCTTCACCCGAGGGAATGTACGCTTGTCTGGTGAAAGCCAATAAGGAAGGACGTGTCTCGTTTAAGAATGTGATTACCTTTAATATGGACGAGTATGTAGGACTTGCAGAAGACCATCCAGAGAGCTATCACTCGTTTATGGCCCGTAACCTTTTCGACCATATCGATATCGACAAGAATAACGTGCACATCCTGAATGGAAACGCTGAAGACCTGGTGGCAGAGTGCGCCCACTACGAGCAGATGATTCAGGAAGCAGGAGGCATCGACCTCTTCATCGGTGGAATCGGTCCCGACGGACACATTGCTTTCAATGAGCCTTTCTCTTCACTCTCAAGCCGCACGCGCCAGAAGACACTGACCACCGATACCATCATTGCAAACTCCCGTTTCTTCGACAACGATGTAAACAAGGTACCCAAGAGTGCATTGACCGTTGGCGTGGGCACCGTGATGGATGCTCGTGAAGTGATGATTCTGGTGAATGGTCACCATAAGGCACGCGCCATGAAGGCTGCCGTGGAGGGTGCCGTCTGTCAGGAGTGGACCATCTCGGCCCTGCAGATGCACCAGCATGGCATCATCGTGGCCGATGAGCCTGCCTGCGACGAGCTGAAGGTTGCTACCTATAAGTATTTCAAGGATATCGAGAAGAAATAACTTTTTTCGTATATGCAAACGCAGAGGCACGGAGTTTTTGCTCCGTGCCTCTGTTAGTTTATATAAGGTGATACTACAGCTTGACCTGCTTGGTCGTAGAGGTTCCGTCGGTGGCGTGTACCACGATGACCAAGGTCTTGTCGGATATTCCTTTCATCGGGAGCAAGAAGGATTTCGCTTCTTTATGCTTCGTGTCGTAAGTACAGATAGTCTGACCGGAATAGCTCACCACCTCGATTTGCTTGTATGGCTTTTCGGATTTGATCAGCAGCACATCTCCATTGTGATTGGGGGTGTCCATCAATATTCCGCTCACTTCGAATCCCTCGCCCTGACTGACAGTCTGCGTGGTAAGGGTTTCGTCTTTGGCATAGATTCCCATGAATTTCAGCATGGCATAGGCGTAACGCTTGCCGAGTTTCACGTAGCCTTCGTGGTTGAAGTGAAGGTTATCGTTGAGGGGAGGACAGCCTTTTGAGGAAACGACGGCAGAGGTTGGAATCCAGAGGGGAAGAGTCTGTATCGTCGGAATGGAATGCTTGCAGACTCCATTATATTCAGCCCCGACAGGCTCACCGGCGATAATCGGACAGTCTTCGGCCTTGAGATTCAGTTCTTTGAGCAGGTATCCGTAGATCTCCTTCACTTTCTGCGGCCAGGTTTCGTTATAGGCATCTGTTTCTCCCTGGTGGAGGATGATGCCCTTGATGACTCCGTCTTTCTGGGCTTGCTTGGCCAGCGTGACCAGGCGCTCCAGCGGTTTGCCGCCATAGCAGTTAATCTCGTTGCGCTGCCAGTCGGGCAGGTTCTTGCCTACCCAAGGGTCGGTGAGCTGGGGATGGAACATGTCGATGGCGCAACCGTCAACGGCAACCAGGAGCGTTCCCACCTTTTTGTCCTTGGGAAGATTCTCCAGCATCGTGCGTCCGAAGTAGTCTGTAGGACCGAGTTTCGTCCATTGGCGGGCGAGTGGGGGGACAGCCTTGCGCCATTGGCCCATGGGATGCGTATCGCAATCGCTGGCCGTCAGGTTCAGGAAACGTTCGCTCACGATGGAGTCTTTGGCAGTCAGTGGAGCCTGACCTACCATGTTTGATTGTCCGATGGCAAGATAGATGTAGAAATTGGGGTCTTGAGCATAGCTCAGAAGGACAGCACAACCGAGTGCTAATGTTATCAGTATTCTTTTCATGATTGTGTAGATTTTCAGGCAAAATTATAAAAAGTTATTCATCAAAGCAAGTGTTTTCGGAAAATTTATTTACTTTTGTAACCAAATATAATATTTTTAAGACGTATGAAAACATTCATTGCTACTTTCTCGTTGTTGGGACTGGCTTTTACCATGTCGGCTGCAACCCTTGTACCCGCAGGACAGCGTATCAGCGCAGCCGATCCTCATATCCAATATGTAGGCCGTATCAACTTCAACCATCCGGAATCACCCCTGTTTACCTATCCGGGTGTTCAGATAAAGGCTGTGTTCAACGGCACTTCTCTTCGCATGATAGCTAAGCCCAAGAGTGGCTACTTCATGGCGCAGATAGACGGTGCAGCCCCTTTCAAGGTGGCTTTCACGGGCGAGAAAGACAGCGTCGTGACATTGGCAACGGCTCTCCCGCGCGGCCAACATACTGTTGAGCTGATGTATGCCATTGAGGGCTATCAGCGCCGTCCGGAGTTTCGCGGATTCCTGCTTGATGAAGGATGTCAGTTGGCTGATGCGCCAGCATTGCCGGAGCGCAAGATAGAGTTTATTGGCAATTCCATCACTTGCGGCTATGGTGTGGAGAGTACCGACCCCAATGAGCATTTCAGCGATGAAACGGAGAACCATTATTACACCTATGCCGCCATTACGGCCCGCAATCTGAAAGCACAGCATGTCGCTGTGGCCCGAAGCGGTATCGGCATCTATCGCAACTATGGCGCTCCCAAGGCGGGGAGCGACGACTGTATGCCACGGATGTATCCTTACACGAACTTTCTGGATAAGTCGCAGGAATGGGATTTCTCGCGCTATCAGCCTGATGTGGTCTGTGTGAATCTTGGCACAAATGATATGTCGCTCAACAACTGCGATCCCAAGAGACTGCTGAATGGATATCGCAGTTTCCTCCGCGACCTTCGCGGTCACTATCCCAAGGCTAAGATAGTATTCCTTTCTGGTAGCATGCTTCATGAGAAGGATCTGGAAACGGTGAAGAAAGCCCTTGACACGACTGTCGAAGAGGCTCAGGCTCGTGGTGACAGGGAAGTCTATCGCTTCGACATGACCGATCAGCAAGGCGACATCGGTTACGGAGCCGACTGGCACCCCTCTTTCTGGCAGCAGCAGAAGATGGCAGGTGAACTGACGGCTTACTTGCGTGCATTGATGAAATGGTTCTAAAATATATAAATAATGAGAAACGATTTGAAGAAACGGGCAATGGGGCTGATGCTGGCCCTTTGGACATCGGCTGCCTGCTGGGCAGGACACGTAACGGTTAGTTCACCTGACGGTCGCCTGATGGTGACTGTGGAGAATCAGAAATACAGCGTGGAATACGACGGGCGGCTGGTAGTAGGGCCCTCTGCCCTGGGACTGAAAACGAGTCTTGCCGATTTCACGCAGGGCTTGAAATACGTGGACTGCCACGAAGAAACCGTCAGGAAAGCGTATGACATGCGGCAGACGAAGGCATCGCACGTGGAGTATGAAGCCAATCAGCTGGTGCTCGATTACCAGACGGCCGACAGCCTGCACATGCAGGTGACGTTCCTGGTGAGCAACAACGACGTGGCTTTCCGCTACACCCTGCCACGTCCGGCGAAAGGCAATCCCAAGCGTACTATTATATATAAGGAGAACACCGCGTTCTCTTTTCCCGATGGAACGAAGACATTCCTTTGTCCTCAGATTGGTCCCGAAACAGGATGGGAGCAGACGAAGCCCAGTTACGAGGAGGAATATAAGGCCGACGACGAGATGAAGGTGAAATCGAAATTCGGACGCGGCTACACGTTTCCCTGTCTGTTCAAGGTTGTTGACGGGCAGACCACTCTTTGGGCATTGGTTTCAGAGACGGGTGTCTCGGGGGCCTATTGCGGCAGTCATCTGAGTGACTGGCAGGAGGGTGGCTATCAGATTGCTTTCCCCGACAAGGGCGAGAACAACGGTTTCGGTTCGGAGTATGCCACCATTCCGCTTCCTGGTTCCACGCCTTGGAGAACGATCACCGTGGGTTCTTCGCTGAAGCCTATCGTGGAAACCACGGTGGCCTACGATGTGGTGGAGCCGCTCTATGAGCCTTCTACAGATTATAAGGGAGGTCGCTACACGTGGAGCTGGCTCATCTGGCAGGACGGCAGCATCAACTATGATGATCAGGTGAAGTTCATCGACCTGGCTTCTGAGATGGGCTATGAGTATTGTCTGGTGGACAACTGGTGGGACCAGAACATCGGACGTGAACGGATGGCTGAGCTTTCTCGCTATGCCCAGCAGAAAGGCGTACATCTTTTATTATGGTACAACAGTAACGGCTTCTGGAACGATGCCCCGCAGACACCCCGCGACTGCATGAATACCGCCGTGGCTCGTGAGCGCGAGATGAAATGGCTGAAAAGTATCGGTGTGAAAGGCATTAAGGTGGACTTCTTCGGAGGCGATAAACAGCAGACGCTTCAGCTTTACGAAGACATCCTTTCCGATGCCAACCGCTATGGTCTGCAGGTGATATTCCACGGCTGCACCTTGCCGCGCGGATGGGAGCGTATGTATCCCAACTTCGCGGGCAGCGAAGCTGTGCTGGCCTCCGAGAACGTGTTCTTCAGCGAACATCATGCCCGCCAGGAAGGTTTTGAACTCACAATGCATCCTTTCGTCCGTAATGCCGTGGCATCGATGGACTGGGGCGGTGTCATCATGAATAAGTTCCTCTCAAAGGATAATAAGAGCCGCCATCCGCGCTATACCACCAACACCTTCGAGATGGCCACCGGCATCACCAACCAATGTGCCGTGAACTGCGTGGCACTCACTCCTCATGCATTACCTGAATTGCCTCGGTTCCAGCAGGATTTCCTGAAAAAACTGCCCACCACTTGGGACGAGACGCGCTTCATCGACGGTTATCCCGGCCGCTATGTAGTGATGGCCCGCCGCCATGGGACGGAGTGGTATGTGGCTGCCCTCAACGGCACCGATGCCCCGTTGAAGCTCTCCGTCGCATTGCCGATGCTCGCCGGACAACGAGCCGACTATTACATCGACGACCAGGAACTGCGCACGCTGAAGATTAACAAGAAAGGACAAGTCCGCCTCGTGCTCCCGGCTCGTGGCGGCGCAATTATTAATAAATAAAACACATCGCAAAATGAAGAAAATCAGTATGCTGGCAATGGGCCTCCTCGTGATGGCAAGTTGCGCCACGGCACAGGACATTCAGTTGCCTGCGCCCGACATGAATGTGAAGATGACGCTGATGGAGGCGCTTCAGAAGCGTGCTTCCCAGCGCGAGTATTCCGACCGCGAAATTTCAGATGCCACACTCTCGCAGGTGCTGTGGGCAGCCTGTGGTATCAACCGTCCGGAGAGCAAGAAGATTACGGCTCCTTCGGCCATCAATGCGCAGGATATTCTCCTGTATGTGGCCCGCAAGGACGGTGCCTGGCTCTATGAGCCTCAGGGCAATAAGCTGAAGAAAGTATGCAACGACGACCTTCGCGATGCCGTGGCTGCCAATCAGAGATTTGCCGCCTCGGCTCCCGTCTGCCTTATTATGGTGACCGACCTTTCGAAGTTCGGCAATCGTGGCGAGAAGGCGCTGCCCATGGCCAATATGGATGCAGGCTATGTGTCGGAGAATATCTGCCTCATTTGTGCGGCCCTTGGTCTGAATACCGTTCCCCGTGTGGGCATGGACAAGGCTGCCATCTCCAAGGCCCTCGGCCTCACCGAGATGCAGATTCCGCTGCTCAACAATCCAATCGGGTGGCCGAAGTAAAAAAGAAGAAGACCCACCCCAAAGACCCACCCCCTGCCCTCCCTATGAGGGAGGGAGCAAATAGTAATGAGCTGGTGAAGGACAAAAGTCCAACAGCCAGCTCATTGCTATTTTATTAATTCCACCTCCAAATCTATATACTCCCTCCCTCACAGGGAGGGCAGGGGTGGGTCTCTTCTCTTTTAGGGAGGGCCGGGGTGGGTCTTCTTCTTTAAATGAAGTGCATCTCACCCAGCATGAAGAGCAGTCCGTAGCCCAGCACCATTGAGATGACACCCATGATGATACCGATTTTCACCATGTCGTTCTGCTTCACCAGATTGGTGGAGAAAGCCAGTGCGTTCGGCGGCGTGGAGATGGGGAGTACCATTGCACTCGATGCTGCCACGGCAATACCGATGAGTACAGTGGGTGTGCCGCCGATGGCCGAGAGCTTGTCGCCCATGCCCGAGCATACCACGGCCAGGATAGGCATCAGCAGGGCTGCCGTGGCCGAGTTGGAGATGAAGTTAGAGAGCAGGTAGCAGATGAGTCCCGAGACGAGCAGGATGACGATGGGTGACCAAGTGCCGAAGGGAATGCTCTCCACGGCATTGGCTGCCAGTCCGGAGGCATTCAGGCCATAACCGAGGGCGAAACCGCCGGCCACCATCCAGATGACGCTCCAGTTGATTTCCTCGAGGTCGTATTTATTGATCACGCCCGTCAGCGAGAACACCACAAACGGGATGAGAGCCACGGTATAGGAGTTGATGCCCGTCAGTTTGTCGGTCATCCAGAGCAGCACGGTGACGATGAACGTCACGATCACGATCCACGTGTGCCATCCTTTCTTCATGCCGCCTTCAATCTCCAGGTTGATGGTCTTCTGAGAGAACGGGAAGATGGTGCGCAGCAGCACCCATCCTATGAAGAGCAGTACGAGCACGAGCGGCAGCATAAACATCACCCACTCGCCGAAGCCCAGGTTGAGGTTCAGTCCGGCAGGGTCGTTCAGATACTTCAGGGCGATGGCATTTGGAGGAGTACCGATAGGCGTAGCCATACCACCGAGGTTGGCTGCCACGGGGATGGAGAGTGTCAGCGCGATGCGTCCCTTTCCTTCGGGCGGCAACTGCTTGAACACCGGGGTCAGGAAGGTGAGCATCATGGCAGCCGTGGCCGTGTTGGAGACGAACATCGAGAACACACCCGTGATGAGGATGAATCCCAGCAGCACGTTGTTCGATTTTGAACCGAAGGGTTTCAGCAAAGCCTTGGCCAACTGCGCATCGAGACCGGTCTTGGTGGCAGCGATGGCGAGTATGAATCCGCCGATGAAGAGCATGATGACGGGGTCGGCAAAGGTGGCCATGATGTCCTTGTAGGGTAGGGGTTCGCCAGCTGCCTCATACATCATCGGCTTGATGCCGCTGGTGGAGGTGGTGAGCAGCATCAGTCCGATGATGCCTACGGAAGTGGCCCAAGAGGGCACCACCTCGAAAATCCACATCAATGTGGCAAAGGCGAAGATGGCGATGATGCGCTGCTGGATGACGGTCAGGTTCTGGATGCCGTACATGTCGGCCGGAGCATTCCAGAGGAAGAGAGTTACTGCGAGTACGATGGCCGCATAGATGAGTTTCTTTAGAACTCTTTTAGGATGAACACGCTGCTCCCGTCGGGCTTTGTGGTAAGCCTCCACGAGGTGGAATCCTGTGAAAATTTTGTACATGCTACAATTGGTCTTTATTTAATTACTAATCTTATTCTTTTTACCCTTTAGCGATTTTGTACTGCTTGTCTTAAAAAAGTCGTGCAAAATTAATGAAAAAGTGTGGAATGCACAAATAAAAAGGCGAACAAATTTGCTTGTTCGCCTTGTTTGCAAAATGGAGTTTGCATTTTGTCGTTTAATTCCTGAACACCAGTCCGTCGCCGAAACAGTCCACGATGATTTTTTTCTCGCGGTTCACGTCGCCGGCGAGCAGTTTCTTCGACAGGTCATTCAGCATGTACTGCTGGATGGCGCGCTTTACGGGACGGGCGCCGAAGTCGGGGTCGTAGCCCATTTCGGCCAGATAGTCGATGGCCTGCGGTGTGACTTCCATCTCCACATCCTGCTCCTGGAGCATCTGTTGCACCTTCTTCACTTGCAGGCGCACCACGTCGGCAATCTGATCTTTCGTGAGCTGCGTGAAGGTGATAATCTCATCGATACGGTTCAGGAACTCCGGACGCATGATTTGATGCAGCTGCTGTTCGGTGGCGTTCGATGTCATGATGATGATCGTATTCTTGAAGTTCACCGTGCGGCCCTTGTTGTCGGTCAGTCGTCCGTCGTCGAGTACCTGCAGCAACGTGTTGAACACGTCGGGATGCGCCTTCTCAATCTCGTCGAAGAGCACTACCGAGTAAGGCTTCCGCCTGACGGCCTCGGTCAGCTGTCCGCCCTCGTCGTAGCCGATGTAGCCCGGAGGTGCACCAATCAGTCGCGAGACGGTGTGCTTCTCCTGATATTCCGACATGTCAATACGTGTCATCATCTGCTCGTCGTTGAACATATAGTCGGCCAGCGTCTTGGCCAGTTCCGTCTTACCCACACCCGTGGTGCCCAGGAAGATGAATGAAGCGATGGGGCGCTTCGGGTCTTGCAGTCCGGCGCGGCTCCGGCGCACGGCATCCGATACGGCAGCGATGGCCTCGTCTTGTCCGATAACGCGCTTGTGGAGTTCCTCTTCCAGATGCAGCAGCTTCTCCTTCTCGCTCTGCATCATACGGCTTACGGGTATGCCCGTCCAGCGGCTCACCACCTCGGCAATGTCGTCGGCCGTCACCTCCTCGCGTACCAGTCTGCTGGTATCATCCGTCGTATTGGTTGCCAACTGGCTAATTTCCTCTTCCAGCTGCTTCAGCTTGCCATAGCGTATCTCAGCCACGCGGGCATAGTCGCCTTCACGTTCGGCGCGCTCGGCTTCGAATCGCAGCTGTTCCATCTGCTGCTTGGCCTGCTGCACCTTCTCAATCTGAGCCTTTTCGCTTTCCCACTTGGCGCGGAAGTTGTTCTCTTTTTCGCGCAGTTCGGCAATGTCTTTGTCCAGCTGGGCTATCTTCTCCGTGTCGTTCTCGCGCTTGATGGCCTCACGCTCAATTTCCAACTGAGCCCGCTGGCGCGAGATGTCATCCAGTTCCTCGGGCACCGAGTCGCGCTCCATGCGCAGCTTGGCGGCAGCCTCGTCCATCAGGTCGATTGCTTTGTCGGGCAGGAAGCGGTCGCTGATGTAGCGCTCGGATAGTTTCACGGCGGCGATGCAGGCATCGTCTTGAATACGCACCTTGTGGTGATTCTCGTAGCGTTCCTTCAGTCCGCGTAGGATGGAAATGGCCGACAGTTCGTCGGGCTCGTCCACCATCACCGTCTGGAAGCGTCGCTCCAGCGCCTTGTCCTTCTCGAAATACTTCTGGTATTCGTTGAGCGTCGTGGCACCGATGGCCCTCAGCTCACCCCTCGAGAGGGCTGGCTTCAGGATGTTGGCCGCGTCCATGGCACCCTCCGATGCTCCGGCGCCCACCAGCGTGTGGATTTCGTCGATGAAGAGGATGATGCGGCCTTCGCTCTTGGTCACCTCGTTGACCACGCTCTTCAGCCTTTCCTCGAACTCGCCCTTGTATTTCGCACCGGCGATGAGCTGTCCCATGTCGAGCGAGAAGAGCTGTTTGTCCTTCAGGTTCTCCGGCACGTCGCCGCGCACGATGCGTTGTGCCAGACCTTCCACGATGGCCGTCTTACCCGTTCCTGGTTCACCGATTAGTATCGGGTTGTTCTTTGTGCGTCGTGACAGAATCTGCAGCACCCGGCGGATTTCATCGTCGCGTCCGATTACCGGGTCCAGTTTTCCGGCGCGTGCCTCTTCTATCAGGTTCTTGGCATACTTCTGCAGACTCTGGTAGTTCTCGTCGGCGCTCTGCGTCTGCACCTTCTGCCCCTGACGGAGTTCCTGAATGGCCTTCTCCATGTCTTTCGAGTTCATGCCCGCATCCTTCATCATGCGTGCAGCCGTGGAGTTCACCTCTATCAAGGCCAGCAGTATCGGCTCTACGCTGACAAACTGGTCGCCCCATCGCTTCGAGATGTCCTGCGCCTTCACCAGTACCTGGTTAGCCTCGTTTGAGAGATACGGTTGTCCGCCCTGAACGCGCGGCAGGTGCTGGAGCTCACTATCCACGGTCTGCGCCATGTGCGCTGCGTTCACCCCAAGTTTCTGGAAGATGAACTTCGTCACGTCCTGTGCTTTCTCCATCACTCCCTTCAGTATATGTACAGGTTCTATGACCTGCTGTGAGGCCCTTTGCGCCGTATTGACGGCTTCCTGCACGGCCTCCTGTGCTTTGATTGTAAAGTTTTCTAAAGTCATATTGACCTCCTTTTTTATTTTTTATTGTTCTGCTAAATGGCGTTCAAATCCCGTGCCTTGAAGAAAACTGCTGACATCTTGGCAAGAAAAGTGAAAGTTTGTCAGTACCCGCTGATGAATCAGGCTGTAAGAACGTTGTGGGTGCATAAATATCCGACTAATATTTGGAAGTTTCGTTCGTTTATGCTATCTTTGCAGGGATTTATAATAACATAAAAAACCTTTTAAAACTATTTGGAATATGGCAAAAGCAGAACTGACGATGAATGCTAACCCCGTGGTGGCTTACTTGCAGAAACCGGCGGAGTCGTTCACCAAGAGTGATATCATCCGCTTCGTGGAGAACAACGGGGTGCAGATGATTAATTTCATGTATCCCGGAGGCGACGGAAAACTGAAGACGCTGAATTTCGTGATTACCAACAAGGCCTATCTGGACACCATCCTCACCTGTGGAGAGCGGGTCGATGGGTCGAGTCTCTTCTCCTTTATCGAGGCGGGCTCCAGCGACCTCTACGTGCTGCCGAGATTCTCCACGGCCTTCATGGATCCCTTTGCTGAGATTCCCACCTTGTGCCTCCTTTGCAGCTATTTCGACAAAGACGGCCAGCCGCTTGCGTCTTCGCCAGAGAACACGCTGCGCAAGGCCTGCGAAGCTTTCCGCCAGACCACGGGCATGGAGTTCCATGCTATGGGCGAACTGGAATACTACGTGATCGATCAGGACGACCAGCTCTATCCTGCCATCGACCAGCGCGGCTATCACGAGTCGGCACCCTACGCCAAGATGAACGACTTCCGCCAGCAATGTATGCTCTACATCGCCCAGACGGGCGGACAGATCAAGTACGGCCATTCAGAAGTGGGTAATTTCAAGCAGGACGGACTGCTCTATGAGCAGAACGAGATAGAGTTCCTACCCGTGCGTGCCGAAGAGGCTGCCGACCAGCTGATGCTTGCCAAATGGGTGATTCGCAACCTGGCCTACGAGATGGGGCTCAACGTCACCTTTGCGCCCAAGATAACCGTGGGCAAGGCTGGTAGCGGACTGCATATCCACATGCGCCTGATGAAGGACGGGCACAACCAGATGGTCAGCGGCGGTGTGCTCAGCGAGACAGCCCGCAAGGCCATTGCCGGCATGATGGAACTCGCTCCCAGCATCACCGCCTTCGGCAATAAGAACCCCACCAGCTATTTCCGGCTCGTACCCCATCAGGAGGCTCCCACCAATGTCTGTTGGGGCGACCGCAACCGTAGCGTGCTGGTGCGCGTACCGCTGGGTTGGACGGCAGGTGTCGATCTCTGTCATGCGGCCAATCCGCTGGAATCCGTTAGCGATATTGATACTACCGTCAAGCAGACTGTCGAGATGCGCTCACCCGATGGTAGCGCCGATCTCTATCAGCTGCTGGCAGGCTTGTGCGTGGCTTGTCGTCATGGGTTTGAGATGAATGATGCCCTGCAGGTGGCCGAAGATACCTATGTCAACGTGAACATCCACGATGCTGCCAATGCCGACCGCTTGGCCTCGCTGGCCCAGTTGCCTGACAGTTGTGCCGCATCTGCCGATTGCCTGGAGCGTCAGCGTGCCGTTTATGAGGAGAAGGGTGTTTTCAGCAAAGCCATGATTGACGGCATCATTGCCCAACTCCGTGCTTTCCACGACGAAACCCTTCGCCGCGACATTCAGGACAAGCCCGAAGAAATCAAACAACTCGTGGATACCTATTTCCATTGCGGATAGGTTTCGGGACTTTTAATTATCTCGCATGGTGTAGTTTCTTTGGTTTCTATGAGAGAAACTAATAGTTTTTTCCATAGAAACTGATAGTTTTTCCCATAGAAACTATTAGTTTCGCTGAAGAAACTGTGTGCATGCATTTACTAATGGCGGATCATCTGCAACCTACATGAACCTACATTAATGAAGAGATGTAAGTTCATGTAGGTTTATGTATGTTTTTGACAAACATACATTGCAGGAAATGCCTTTATTTACTGGGCGTTTCAGGGTTTTTATGTAGGATGTATGTTTTCGTGAGTTTTTTTCTGACTATCGCCCATTCAGATGCAGGCGGAGGCCGAATTCTATGGAGGGACTCAGCGGATGCTCTTTGTAGAAGTGCTCCAGCAGAGAGTTGTCCTTGAAATAGTAGCCGAGGCTGGGCTCCAGATAGATACCCAGTTGCTTCGTGGGCTGATATTCGGCACCCAGAGCGGCATTGACAGACCATTGCAGAGGCTTTTCGCCGTGTTGCTGACGGAAGGAGGAATCTGCGTTTTTCTGCGAGTTGTTCACGCATATTTCGGCTGCTGCTCCTGCGGAGGCATATAGGCGGAAAGTGCTGCTTTTCCATATCCGGTAACTGATTCCCAATGGGATGCCGACATAGTGGAGCTTCTGCTCGATGGCGGGCTGCTTGCGGTTGTCCGACGTGAATTCGGAATAAAGATAGGTGTAGGTGATGCCGCTCTGCAACGCCCAGCGATCGTTCAGCTGATAGCCGACTTTCAGGCCGAAGCGGATGGGCAGATGGTGTTTGGCCTTTAATTGGCTTTCCTTTTGCGGATTATCGGCATCGGAATAGTTTTGGCCTGTGTGTGAGGGGAACAACGGGTCGTTCATGTAAGCGTCGGCTGGGTAGTTTGGTTGTTGGCTATTGGCAGCCAGGAGCCCTCCTGACGCATGGAGCCCGAACGACCATTGTCCGGCTGATTGGCTGGCGATGGGGTGGGGCGCAGTCTTCTGCTCTCCGCGTGAAGGGGGAAGCGGCGTGTTGCCTCGTGGCGTGTTCTTTAAGGTTTGGGCCTCTTCGGAAGTCGGCTCGGAGGCATGTTGTCTGGCCACGGAGTATTCCTCTTTGTCTTTTGAATCTACTGTAATATTTTCTTTGTCTTTGGCATCTGCTTTGAGAACGGCAGGCGCCGGCTCATCGGCTGCTGGTGAAGTCGCCTTGCGGCTGCTGGGTTTGGCCTGGGCCAGAAGGAAGTTGTCGCGATGCTTTGCAGTTACTTCATCGGCAGGCTTTTCTTCGGACGTTTGTTCACGGGCAGGAACTTGCGTGGTTTCCACCTTTTCTGCTATGTTTTTGGGCGTATCGCTGGCCGCGTCGTTCTTGAAATCATAGAGCGTGAAGAATCCAGCCAATGCCAGCAGGGCGGCAGCGGCAGCAAGCCATCGCTTCGAAAGGGCTGAAGAAGACTTACGGACAGGCTTCTCAGCAAGGTTCATCTGCTTGCTGATGCCTTCCCAAAGTCCTGCGGGCGGAGTCATCTCGTGATGCTCCAGTCGGGTCTTCAGTTTGTCGGTCCATTCTTCTTTCATTCTTTCTTGTTTTTTAAGTTCTTGATTTTCTTAGCCAGCAGATGTTTCGCGTAGTGGAACTGAGAGGCTGAGGTGGATTCCTTGATGCTTAGTATTTTGGCAATCTGTCGGTGCGGCAAACCTTCGAAGACGTAAAGGTTGAGCACCGTTCGATAACCGTCGGGCAGTTCGCGGATGAGTTGGTGGAGTTCGTCATCGGAGATTCTGTCCAGACTGACCTCCTTTTCGTCAGGCACGTCGTGCAGGATCTTTTCATCATCCACGAAGAGCATCTTCTTGCGGCTTTGCAGGAAATTGAGCGACTCGTTCACGACGATTCTTGTCATCCATGCCTTGAGCGAGTCTTCGCCTCGGAACTCAAAGGAGGAGATCGAAGTGAATATCTTCACGAAACTGTTCTGCAGCACGTCTTTCACATCGTTTTCGTGCACGACATAGCGGTAGCATACCGACGCCAGTATCCCTACATAACGCTGGTAGAGCAGGCTCATTGCCCGTTGGTCGTTTTGTCGTATGCGCTCTACGAGTTGCTCGTCCATTTATGATGTCTTCTGCTTATGAAACAACGAAATTACAAAATCTTGTATGAAAAACGGGACTTTTAGATTTGTTAACCTTTTGGGACGAAAGTTTTAACATTACGGCATACAAGATTTCAGGATTATCTGGTTTTATAGGCAGCAAATAAACCATAATCAAAATAGATATGAAACAAACGAAATTTCTTATTGCAGCCCTTCTGTTAGGCAGTATGCTGGGAGCCTGTTCTTCGTCGGAGTCGATTGAGGAAGCAGGTGAAAAGAAGTATGTGAACATGTACCAAGAAGTAAAGCCGGTACGGCTGACAGCTGAACAGACCGTGTTTGCCAACGATAACAACGGTTTCACGCTGAATTTCTTCCAGTCGCTGAACGGGAAGATGAAGAACCGGAGCATTGTCTGTTCGCCCCTGAGCATCACATACGTGTTAAGTATGGTGAACGACGGCGCCACGGGCACCACCGAGCAGGAACTGGAACGGACGTTGGGCTTCCACAAGGGCGGCATCCAGGCCGTGAACGACTATTGCAAGAACCTCATCGACAATCTGCCGCATGTGGACGAAAAGGTACAGCTGAATATTGCTAATGCTATCTTCGTGAACGATAAGTACCAGCTGAAAAAGCAGTTTCAGCAGGACATGGCCAGCTATTATGATGCCAAGGCTGAGGCCCTCGATTTCAGTTCGCCATCAACACTCGAAAGGATTAACGGGTGGTGCGATGAGAAGACCCGCGGGATGATTCCGACCATTCTGGAACGAGTTGATCCGCTAACGGTGAGTTATCTGCTCAATGCCATCTATTTCAAGGCCGAATGGGCATCGATGTTCGAGAAGAATGAAACAAGGGCGGAGGTTTTCACAACGCCCGACGGAGAAACGCGCGTGCCGCTGATGCACCAGAATGTTTATATGAACTACCTTCGTAACGACATCTACGCTGCCGTATCCATTCCCTACGGCAACGGGCAATGGATGATGACGGTCATGTTGCCAGAAGATGGTAAGACCACCGATGACGTCATCAGCAGTCTGGCAGCGTCGGGATGGTCCACCGACTTTCTGAAGAATCCCCTCCGGGAGGCTCGTAGATATGCCGTGGATTTGAAGCTGCCACGCTTCGAGACGGCATTCGATACGGATGATGCAGGAGGACTGATAGAGTTGCTCAAGGGTATGGGCATACGTCGGGCCTTTGATGGAAATAGCGCTGAAATCCCGAATATGTGTGAAAATGGAAATCTTTATATCAGTATGATGAAACAGAAAGCAAAGATTAAGGTAAACGAAGAGGGCTCCGAAGCTGCTGCCGTCACTATAGCGGGAGTTAATTGTACGTCTGCTGGAGGTGACACACAGGAACCGCCCAAGGCCACATTTCATGCCAATCGTCCGTTTGTCTATGTCATCCATGAGCAGTCGTCGGGAGTGATTCTGTTTGTTGGTATATTTATGGGAAAGTAAGATGAAAGCACGCGTATTATTGTTTTTGATGACCGCGTTCCTGTTGGGAGCCTGTTCTTCGGACGACGAACAAATTGCGGTAAAAGAGGATAGCCTGGAAGGGCGCTGGATAGAAGTCTATGAGCCGCACGTGGTGAGTGAGGGCATTGTCTATTACACTTTCCATGAATACTCGCCAACGTCAGGGACGTGCCTGATAGATGTTCATGATGTTTTATCCGGGGACTATCAAAATGAAATGAACTATCAACTCTCGGATGACAGAAAGCGCATCAGGCTTTGGGGTGGCTTTTGTGCTACCACTGCCCAAGAATACGAGATTGTGAAATTCACGGGGCATCGTATGGAATGGAAGATAAATGATCGGAAGTTGTATTTCGAACGAAAATAAGCGCTACGATAAAAGAATGCGGCACACGGAAAGATTCCGGATGCCGCATTCTTTTATCGTAGCAGAGTCAGGGATTTAGCCCATGGTGACTTCCACGGTGTGGCTGCCCTCGGCAGCGGGCACGACATTGCCCTGAAGGGGCTGACCATCGAAGATGATGCTGCTGACACCCTTCTGCACACCCTTGGGGTTGCGGATGGTGATGAGGTACTCGCCTCCGCGGAACTTACGCTTCACGGTGTATTCCTTGGCCGTCTGCGGCACGCACGGATCGATGAGCAGACCGTCGTAGGCGGGCTTGATGCCGAGGATGTACTGCGAGGCGGTGAGCCACATCCAGGCGGCTGTTCCCGTGAGCCATGAGTTCTTGCCCTCGCCGGGACGGGCAGCATCCTTACCGGCCACCATCTGACAGTTCACGTAGGGTTCCACCTTATGGAGCGTCTGGTCCTGGATGAACACAGGTGAAATCTTCTGATAGAGTTCCCAGGCGTCGTTGCCGCGAGCGGCCACGGTGTCGGCGATGATCACCCACGGATTGTTGTGGCAGAAGATACCAGCGTTCTCCTTGTAGCCAGCGGGGTAGGAACTGATTTCGCCCATCTCCACATGATAGGTGGTGAAGGCGGGATTGTTGAGCACCATGCCATGCTCGGAGTCGAGGTATTTCTTGCAGGAATCGAGGGCGCGGTCCACCATTCCTTCTTCCTGTCCGATGCCGGCCATGCCGCACCATCCCTGGCTCTCGATGAATATCTTGCCTTCCTCGCACTCTTTGGAACCAATCTTGTTGCCGTAGAAATCGTAGGCGCGCAGATACCACTCGCCGTCCCATCCGTGCTGTTTCACGGCTTCAATCATGGAGTCGATTTCCTTCTGGGCGCGCTGTGCCTCCTCGCCCTTACCTATTTGCTGGCAAAGTTCCACGTACTGTTTTCCGGTGACGACGAAGAGTCCGGCAATCATGAGCGACTCGGCCTTGGAGCCCACGCTGTTGTTCTCGGTGGTCTGGAAACTCTCGTTGGGATCCCACGAGAAACAGTTCAGGTTGAGGCAGTCGTTCCAGTCGGCGCGTCCGATGAGCGGAAGCTTGTGGGGACCAAGGTTCTCCACGACGTGGTTGAACGAGATGCGCAAATGGTCGAAGAGCGTGACCTCAGAGCCGGGCAGGTTGTCGAAGGGCACCATCTCGTCGAGGATGGAGAAGTCGCCGGTCTCCTTGATATAGGCCACGGTTCCGAAGATGAGCCAGCAGGGGTCGTCGTTGAATCCGCCGCCGATGTCGTTGTTGCCGCGCTTGGTGAGTGGCTGATACTGGTGGTAACAGCCGCCGTCGGGGAACTGCGTGGAGGCGATGTCGATGATGCGCTCACGGGCGCGAGAAGGAATCTGATGAACAAAGCCCACGAGGTCTTGGTTGGAGTCGCGGAAGCCCATGCCGCGGCCCACGCCGCTCTCGAAGAACGAGGCTGAGCGCGAGAAGTTGAACGTCACCATGCACTGGTACTGGTTCCAGATGTTGACCATGCGGTCGAGCGCTTCGTTGCCCGTCTTTGCGGTGTAGCGGTCGAGCAGGTCGTCCCAAAAGTCAGCGAGTTCGGCAAAAGCCTTATCCACTTTCTCCACGGTGTCGAATTCGGCAATGGTCTGCTGGGCTCTTACCTTATTAATAAACGTGCGGTCGAGCTCGCCGAGCGAAGTGATGAGTCCGGGTGTCTTCGGGGCATATTTCTCTTCCTGTGGCTGTTCTACGTAACCGAGCACGAAGATGAAATCCTTCTGTTCGCCGGGCTTCAGTTCCACTTCGATGTAGTGGGAAGCGATGGGGCTCCAGCCGTGGGCCACGGAGTTACGCGGGCGGCCCTCCATGACGGCATCGGGATTGGCAAACTCGTTGTAGAGTCCCACGAACGACTCGCGGTCGGTGTCGAATCCCTGTATCGCTGTGTTCACCGAGTAGTAGGCGTAGTGGTTGCGGCGCTCTTTGTATTCGGTTTTGTGATAGATCACGGAACCGTCTATCTCCACCTCGCCCGTGGAGAAGTTGCGCTGGAAGTTCTCCATGTCGGTGGCCGCATTCCAGAGACACCACTCGGCAAACGAGAAGAGTTTCAGTTGCTTGGTCTCGTTTGAAAGGTTTTTCAGGGTTACCTTCTGCACCTCGCACCATTTCTTGAGCGGCACGAAGAAGAGCACCGAAGCCTCTACGCCGTTCTTCTCGCCCGTGATGCGGGTGTAGCTCATGCCGTGGCGGCACTCGTAGCGGTCGAGTGGCGTCTTGCAGGGTTTCCATCCGGGATTCCATACGTCCTTCCCATCGTTGATGTAGAAATAGCGGCCGCCATTATCCATTGGCACGCCGTTGTAGCGATAGCGTGTGATACGGCGGAACTTGGCATCCTTGAAGAACGAGTAGCCTCCGGCAGTGTTTGAAATCAGCGAGAAGAAGTCTTCGTTGCCCAGATAGTTGATCCAAGGCCATGGAGTCTGAGGGTCGGTGATGACATACTCGCGATGGGCGTCGTCGAAATGTCCGTAAGTTTTGTTATTCATATCTAATAAGGTTGTAAATGTTCATTCCGACTGCAAAGATAATGATTTTCCGAGCAAAACCCCGATACTATTTTGCTTTTTAATAACATTTTACTAATAATAAAATGAAAATGGTATTAAATAGATTTAGGGATTTGCCAGAATTGGGATTTTTTTGTAACTTTGCAATGTTATATAACGATACGGAACAATGATAAAGCATTTACTGATACTTATGACCATGTTATTGACGGCCTCCCAACTTTCGGCTCAGGGCTATGATGAATTGTGGAAGCAGGCTGACGAGGCCGCCCGTAAGGATCTGCCCAAGACGCAGATGGAAATCATGGAGAAAATCGTGAAGAAAGCCCAAAAGGGCAAGGAGTACGGACAGTTGCTGAAGGCGCAGCTGAAATACTGGAACCTGCAGATGGAGATAGCGCCTGACTCGCTGAAGCCTGTGATGGAGCGGCTGGAGAAGCTGACGCAGGAGGCTGAGAATAAGGATGCGGCCTATGCTGCCGTGATGAATGCCGTGACGGCTGAGGCTTACCTTAACAATGAAGCCTTAGGCGACGGTCGGCATGAGAAAGGAAGGACCCACTACGAGCGGACGTTCCGTGACGTTAGACTGCTGGCCCAGACTCCGGCGGGGCGCTTCGAACCGATGGTGGAGAAGGGCGACGACAGCAAGGTGTTCAACCACGACCTGCTCTCGCTGCTGGGAAGGTATGCGGCCAGAAACGGATACAGGGAGGCTTACCGGCTGATGCACGACTACTACGACGCGGCGGGCATGAGGGTGGCTGCGATGCTGACGGCCGCCGATATGGGGGAAAAGACCGACTCGCTGATAGAACGCTACAAGGATCTGCCCGAGTGCGGCTATTTGGCAGAGAAGAAAATCGGCAATATGTTTGACACTAAGGAGAAACTAGCCTATGCCGACTATGCCCTGCAGACATGGCCAATGTATCGAAATGCCAATTATTTCCGCAACTTGAAACAGCGGCTCACCTGTCCGCAATATGATGTGTATGTAGCGCGCCATTTGAGCACACCCTCGCAGACCTGTGAGGTGACGCTGCGTAATATCCGCAATCTCGAATGGGTCAAGATGCGCATCTGGAATGAGAAAACGAAGAAGGAGGTTGACAGCCAGACGCATCATTATACGGGGAAGCAGAACTATGAACTGTTCCGCGACACATTGAACATCCCTGCCTTGCCGTTAGGCCGCTATAGTATCGAATTCTCGGCTAGCGACCCTGGAATCAAGCCCGATACATTATTATATAATGTAAGTAACATTACGGTCATCTCGGAGGATGTCCCAAAGGATGCACGCCGCTATATCGTGGTGGACGCCACGACGGGAGCCCCTGTGGCTGGAGCGAAACTGGAGTTCAAGAGAGAATCGCGCTACGGGAAGAAAGCCTCTGTGCAGACGGTCATTACCAACGAGAAGGGCGAATACGTATGGAAGGGCGACGAACGTCCCGACACCTACCGCGCCTATACTGCTGCCGACCAGTTTATGCCAGCATGCCATGAGAACTGGAGCCGATTTACATATTATGAACCCCAAAAGGAACAGAAGTCTGTGAGTATCTACACCGACCGCATGCTTTACCGCCCGGGACAGACGGTGCACGCCACAGTGCTGGCCTATGTGAACCGGAGGGGCGTGGAGGTCGGCGTACGGGCGCAAGAGCCGGTCACGCTCATCCTGCGCGATGCCAACGGCAAGGAGGTGGGGAAGAAAGAACTCACTACCGACAGCTATGGCGCGGCAACAGCCGACTTTGAACTGCCAGTCACGGGACTCACAGGCATGTTCACCCTGCGCACGAACAACGGAGGCGGCTACCAGAGTATTCGCGTGGAGGAATACAAACGGCCTACGTACGAAGTGACATTCGACGAGGTGAAGACATCCTATAAGGCTGGTGACACCCTGATGGTACGTGGCGTAGCCAAGAGTTATGCTGGTGTTCCCGTTCAGGGCGCCAAGGTGAAATATAAGGTAGAGCGCCGCCGTGCCTTCTGGTGGTGGGCTGAACAGGAAAATGCCCACGAAATGGCCGACGGTGAACTTGAGACCGATGGCGAGGGGGCTTTCGAAGTACCCGTGCCGCTGATTCTGGAGAATGCCGACAGTTGGGAGGCACGCTTCTATAACTTCGTGGTAAAGGCTGACGTGACCGACCAGGCTGGCGAAAGCCGTAATGGAAGCATGACGATACCCATCGGTACCCGTCCGACGGCTCTTGACGTTGACTTGCCCAAGCAAGTGTTGAAGGGGCAGCTGAAGACGGTACGCTTCAGCCGCAGGAATGCTTCGGGCGAGGAAATTGACGGCGACGTAACCTATACTATCGACGGAAAGCAGACCTTTAAGGTGAAGGCAAATACCGAAATTCCGGCAACCGACAAGATGCATGGCTTCGCCGGTTTGTCGTCGGGTAGTCATCTGCTCAAGGCTACTTGCGGAGAGGTTTCCATCAAACGCGAGTTCGTGGTATTCTCACTCGACGATAAACGACCACCTATGGAGACTTCCGACTGGTTCTATCAGAGTGCCAATGAGTTTGGTGACAAACCCGTGAGCGTGATTGTTGGCTCTTCCGACGAGGACGTCACGGTATTCTATTCCGTTTTCTCCGGTAACAAGGAACTGGAGCATGGTTCTTTCCTGCTCTCCAACAGCAACCGCCGCATCGACTATACCTATAAAGAAGCTTATGGCAGCGGCCTGCTGCTCACCTATGCTTGGGTGAAAAACAGCAAGATGTACACCCATCGTGCCACAATCAGCAAACCCCTGCCCGACAAACGGCTCATCACGAAATGGACTACTTTCCGCGATCGTCTGACACCCGGACAGCAGGAGACGTGGACACTACAGATTACGCATCCCGACGGCACCCCAGCCAAGGCGCAACTGCTTGCCACGCTTTTTGACAAGAGTCTTGACCAACTTTATCCTCATCGATGGGGATTGTCGCTCGGGCTCTACCAGAATCTGCCCAACTCCCATTGGATGTGGGAAGACACCTGGAGCATGAATGGTGGTGGACAGAAACCATGGAAAGACTTGAAAACCACGAATTGGGATTTCTCCCGCTTCACCAGCGATTTCTATCTGAGGGGTGGTGAGACGTTTATACGAATAAGAGGCCGTAATCGTGTGCTGATGGCTGAGGCTCCTATGATGATGGCTAAGGGCGTAGAGTCACGGGCGGCCATGACCGGGGCATCGATGAAAGTCGTGGAAGAGTCGGCTGTGATGACCGACAATATGGCAATGCAGTCGCAGGATGCCATAGCTGAAGAACCTACGTCTTCTTCAACGGTTCAATTACGTGAGAATCTCAACGAGACGGCTTTCTTCTATCCCGCAGTAGAAACAGATGCCAAGGGTGTCGTCTCGCTACGTTTCACTTTGCCCGAGAGTATCACTACCTGGCGCTTCATCGGACTGGCTCACGATCGCGAAATGAATAATGCCATTTTCGAAAATGAGACTGTGGCCAAGAAAGACGTGATGGTACAGCCCAATGCTCCGCGGTTCGTACGCGAGGGTGATGCCGCTACCGTCAGCACGCGTATCATGAACACCACAGACCATACCGTCAGCGGAACAGCCAAAATGCAACTGCTCGATCCCGAAACGGAAAAGGTTATCTATGAAAAGACGGTTCTCTTCTCCGTAAAAGCCAACGAGACGGCTTCAGCTACCTTTGACATTGCTGAGAGTATTATCGACGGCAGCCTGCCGCTCTTAATCTGTCGTGTGATGGCTGAGGGTAAGAACTTTAGTGACGGCGAGCAGCACTATCTGCCCGTACTCCCCAACAAGGAGCAGGTGATGAATACCATCCCGTTCACACAGCACAATCCAGGAACAAAGGAAATATCTCTTTCATCGCTCGTCCCCTCTGTCACTAATTCTCAGACACCCGCCCGCCTTACGGTGGAATATACCAACTCTCCGGCGTGGCTTATGGTGCAGTCGCTACCTTTTGTCAGCAATGTTTCTGACGAGAATGCCATCTCGCTGGCGGCTGCTTATTATGCCAATTCGTTGGGTAAGTATATTCTCAACCAGAGTCCGCGCATGAAGAGTGTTATCGCCCAATGGCAGCAAGAATCGGATGCTGGCGGAACTCTGCAGAGTGCACTCGAGAAAAACCAGGAACTCAAGACGTTGATGCTCGATGAGACACCTTGGGTTGCCGAAGCCCAGCAGGAGAGTGAACAGAAGAAAGCCCTGGCTAATTTCTTCCGTGAGAATACGCTCAACTATCAGTTGAATAAGGCTTTGGAAGGATTAAAGAAACTCCAGAACTACGACGGTTCCTTCTCTTGGTGGAAGGGAATGAGTGGTTCGCCGGTGATGACTGGTGAGGTGATAGAGTTCCTCACCCGCCTGAATCTGCTGACTTCGCCCCAAAGCGAAACGAAAAGCCTGCTTGATAATGCCTATAAGTATCTCGGTCAGATCGTGGTGAAGGAGGTGAAGGAAATGAAGCAGCGGGAGAAGGAAAAGAAGCCTGTCTATATCCACGATTCGCATGCTTTGCAATGGGTTTACCTCTGTGCTGTGGGTAATCGCAAACTTTCTGCCGACGAGACGATGGCCCGCGATTACCTGATGAAATACCTGGAAGCCCAGATTCGTAAGCAGAGCATGTATGCCAAGGCGTTGATGTCGATTACATTATTTAAGAACGGACAGCAGCAGAAGGCTACAGAATATTTGCAGAGCCTGATGGAATACACGGTCTATACCGAAGAGAAAGGCCGCTATTATGACACACCACGTGCTGGTTACAGTTGGTGTGACTATCGCATACCCACCCAGACGGCGGTTATAGAGGCCTTGCAGATTGTGAATCCTGCCGATGAAAAGAATATCAACGAGATGCGCCGCTGGTTGTTACAGGAGAAACGCACGCAGGTTTGGGACACGCCCATCAATAGCGTCAATGCCATCTTCGCTTTCCTCAACGGGCAGACGGGAATCCTTGCAGCACAAGAGCCTACATCCCTCAAAATCAACGGCAAGGATATTGATGCCCCGAAGGCTACGGCTGGACTGGGCTACGTGAAGACCACCGTCAACGAATTGCCCACCATGGGACAGGTGAAAGATGCTGTATTCACGGCTGAGAAAACCTCTGAAGGAACCAGTTGGGGTGCTCTCTACCTACAGTTTATGCAGCCTGCCACGGATGTAGACAATGCTGCCAGCGGTATGAAGTTGACACGCGAAATCGTCGGTGGCAACCGCGAACTGAAGGTCGGCGACAAGATTAGCATCCGTCTGACCATCGAGGCCGAACGCGACTACGACTTCGTACAACTCATCGACAAGCGTGCTGCTTGTCTGGAGCCCGTCCGTCAGCTGAGTGGTTATCATTGGGGCTATTATACTGCACCCAAGGACAATGCCACGCATTATTTTTTCGACCGAATGCGCAAGGGCAAGCACGTGATAGAGACTGAATACTACGTGGATCGTGCCGGTATCTATCAGACGGGCATCTGCACCGTCCAATGTGCATACTCACCCGAATACACAGCCCGCGCAAAGGCCATGGTGATTAAGGTGAAATAATATCGTACATCATTAATTGAATAAGTGATAGAATATAAATATGGTAATTAAAATTGAATCAATGGCGAGCGGAGTCGCAAGTATGGTGAAAACGGTTTTGCCTTTTTGTCTCTTTGCTCTCATGCCCTATGGTGCGAAAGCCCAGCAACTCTCTGTGAAGAATCAGGTCATCGACTGCGGTAATGTGATCTACGAACAGCCTGTGACCGCGAAGTTTGAAATGCAGAACAGAAGTTCCAACCCCATCACCATCAAGGATGTGAAGACCTCTTGCGGATGTACGACGGTGGAATATCCTAAGGGGCAGATTGCTCCGGGTGAATCGTTTGTGGTGAACGCCACCTACGACTCGCGCCAGATGGGACACTTCTTCAAGGACATAGCACTCTATAGCGATGCCACGCAGCAACCCTTCTATCTGCAGATTCGTGGTGTGGTGGTCGAAGAAATCATCGACTTTGCCGGACAGTATCCTTATACCATTGTTGATCTGAATGTAGATCGCAACGACGTGGAGTTTGATGACGTCAATCGCGGTGACCGTCCGGTTCAGAAAATCAACATCCGGAACGCTTCCTCAAAGAGCGTGTCGCCCGTCGTGATGCATCTGCCTTCTTATATGCAGGCTCAGGTTTCTCCTACTACGTTGCTTCCAGGACGGCAAGGTACAATCTCCCTCATCCTCGACTCCAAGAAAGTGCGCGACTATGGCCTGACGCAGACGAGTGTCTTCCTGGGTATGTATCCAGGCGACAAGGTGCATCCTGAGAAGGAAATCTCGGTTTCTACCGTATTGCTACCGGCCTTCACCGAGATGACCGAGACACAGATGCAGTATGCACCTAAGTTGAATCTTTCATCTGAGGAACTGAACATCGCGTTCAACGGAAAGTCGAAAAAGACGGAGACCATCATCATCGAGAATAAGGGACGTACCGAACTCGATATCTCTGCGCTCCAGATGTTCACCGTCGGCATGAAGGTGAAACTCAACAAGACGAGGTTGCAGGCAGGAGAACAGGCCAAGCTGAAGATTACCGTGGATGCGAGGGAAATCAAGAAAGCCCGTTCGAAGCCCCGTGTGCTGATGATCACCAATGATCCGAAGCGTCCGAAAGTTATTATTAATGTAAACATCAATTCTTAGTTTAAGATATGGATCATCCCGAGAATAGCGAAGAATACAAAGGGCTGCAGGTCAATGCTGGCGTCACCAGCCAGAGCATCGTGAACCCTTACCTGAAACGTGGGCGTTTCCGCCGCCATGAATATTCGGCTGCTGAGATGGTAGATGGCATCCTGAAAGGTGATGTCACCATTCTTTCTCAGGCCGTTACGCTGGTTGAAAGCGTCAATCCCAACCATTATGCCAAGGCGCAGGAGGTCATCGACAAGTGTCTGCCTTATAGTGGCAACTCCGTGCGCATCGGTATCAGTGGCGTGCCAGGTGCTGGTAAGAGTACGTCGATTGACGAGTTTGGCATTCATGTGCTGGAACGTACGGGCGGCAAATTGGCTGTCTTGGCCATCGACCCTTCCAGCGAGCGCAGCAAGGGTAGTATTCTTGGCGACAAGACGCGTATGGAGAAGCTTTCCCAGCGAAAGGAAGCCTTCATTCGTCCTTCGCCAACGGCCGGTTCTCTCGGCGGCGTAGCCCGTAAGACGCGTGAGACGATCATTCTTTGCGAGGCAGCTGGTTTTGACAAAATCTTCGTGGAGACCGTCGGAGTGGGGCAGAGTGAGACGGCCTGCCATTCAATGGTAGATTTCTTCCTGCTCATCCAGTTGGCAGGCACCGGCGATGAACTTCAGGGCATCAAGCGCGGCATCATGGAGATTGCCGACGGCATAGTCATCAACAAGTGCGACGGTGAGAATGTGGACCGCTGCCAGATGGCCGCCACCAACTTCCGTAATGCCCTTCATTTCTTCCCGATGCCCGAGAGTGGCTGGCTGCCTAAGGTGCTCTGCTATAGCGGCTTTTATGGCTTAGGCATCAAGGAAGTATGGGATATGATCTACCAGTATATCGATTTCGTGAAGGCAAACGGCTACTTCCAGCACCGCCGCAACGAGCAGTCCAAATACTGGATGTATGAGAGCATCAACGAGCATCTGCGCAATTCGTTCTATAATAATCCGCTCATTGCCGAACAAATCAAGTCGGCCGAGCAGAGTGTCCTTGGCGGCGAAAAGACATCCTTTAAGGCTGCAGGTGATTTGCTCGACATGTATTTTACACAAATGAAGAAGTAATGCAAATTGAAATAGACAGCGGCAGCGGTTTTTGCTTTGGCGTGACGACCGCCATCCGCAAGGCTGAAGAGGAATTGGCAAAGGGCACCACCCTGTATTGCTTGGGCGACATCGTTCACAACGGCATGGAATGCGAGCGCCTGAAGCAACTCGGACTCATCACTATCGACCACGAACAGATGGCCGAGCTGTACGACGTGAAAGTGCTGTTGCGTGCTCATGGGGAACCTCCCGAAACCTACGAACTGGCTCGGCGGAATAACATCGAAATCATTGATGCCACCTGTCCCGTTGTCTTGCAGTTGCAAAAGAAAATCAAACGGCAATTTGAAGCCGGTGGGCCTTCCATCGTTATCTTCGGCAAGCCCGGCCATGCAGAGGTGATGGGCCTCGTCGGTCAAACGGGTGGCAACGCCATCGTGATAGCCCACTTAGACGATGTGAAGAAACTCGATTTCTCGCATGATATCTATCTCTATTCGCAGACCACGAAGAGCCTCGATGAATTCCATCGGATTATCAGTTACATTCAAGAGCATATTTCTCCCGATGCCCACTTCCAGAGTTTCGATACCATCTGCCGCCAGGTGGCCAACCGCATGCCCAATATATCCAAGTTTGCGGCTCGTCACGACCTCATCCTTTTCGTCTGCGGACGCAAGAGCAGCAATGGTCGGGTGCTTTTTGAAGAATGTCAACGGGTCAATCCCAATAGCCACCTGATAGAAGGTGCCGGTGAGATTGACCCGTCGTGGTTAGAGGGAGTATCTTCGGTAGGCATTTGCGGAGCCACCAGCACGCCTAAATGGCTGATGGAGCAATGCCGCGAATTCCTACTTCATAACTCTTAACTCTTAATTCTTGACTCTTAGCTCATACTGCTTCAGCAGCCATTCGTTCTGCTCGGGGATAGTCATGTTCGAATTATCCAGCAGCAGGGCATCATCTGCCTGACGCAAGGGTGACACTTCGCGGTGGGAGTCGATATAGTCACGTTCCTGCACGTTCTTCAGGATTTCCTCATAGTCGGCTTCCTGCCCTTTTCCTTTCAGTTCGTCATAGCGGCGCTGGGCGCGTACCTCTGCCGATGCCGTTACGAATACCTTCAGTTCGGCATTCGGGAATACCACCGTACCGATGTCGCGGCCGTCCATCACGATGCCGCCTTCCTTTCCCATTTGTTGCTGTTGGGCCACCATGGCCTCGCGCACAAAACCGATGGCGGCAATGGGCGACACGTGGTTGGAAACCTCCATTCCGCGGATTTCCCTTTCCACCAGTTCTTCGTTCAGATAGGTGTCAGGCCGTCCGGTTTCGGGATTAAACTTGAACGAAATCTTGATCTCGCCCATGCGGTTTTCCAGCTCGTCCACTTTTACTGCTCCGTCCTCCTCAAAGAGACCGTTGCGAAGCGCGAAGAGCGTCACCGCCCGGTACATGGCACCGGTATCTACATACACATATCCTATTCTCTTGGCCAGGTCCTTGGCCATTGTTGATTTTCCGCACGACGAGTGTCCGTCGATGGCTATTGTTATCTTTTTCATATCGTTGATATTATTCTTTTCTGCAAAATTAAGGTTTTATTCAGACATTACCAATTATTTGAGTGAAATATTTGTTCAAATCGTTGAAATCCTGTTATTGCGTCCTTTACTCAAGAGGCGGTTTGCTTCCAGCAAGTGGAAGTGTTCTTTCCAGACTTTGGAAGCGATGCTTCTGCCCATTGGAAGCCTTCCTTCCAGACTTTGGAAGCAAGGCCTCTGATATATAGCTACTCTTCGGATGGTGGAAGGTTGCCCAGATAGACGTGGCGAATGCCTTCTTCGCGGGCTATTTCCTTGGCCTTCCGGAGTGTGGAGACAGGGGTGGGGGCATAGCCTTGCTGGAGCTGATAGCGTGGAAAGAAGCGGGATAGATGGAGGGGCGTGTCGCTGAAACCGTTCTCCCGAAGCCAGCTGCACATGGCGCGGAACTCCTCGGCCGTCTCTGTTCCGGGAATCATCAGGTGGGTGATTTCGAGCCATACGTTGTTCTCGCGGAGTATCTTCAAGGTGTTGAGGATGGGCTGGAGGGTGGCTCCCGACATGCGGCGGTAAGTTTCGTCGTTGAAGTATTTCAGGTCGATGTTGGCGGCATCTATGTAGGGAGCAATTTGCCTGAGGGGCTCTTCGTTGATATAGCCGGCAGAGACAAGCACGTTCTTCATGCCGTTTTCGTGGGCCAATTGGGCACAGTCAAAGGTGTATTCATACCACGTGAGCGGTTCGGTATAGGTGAAGGCGATGATGTCTTGGCGATGCTTGCGGGCCGTGGCAATCAGTTCCTCGGGGGAGAGCTGGTAGTAGTTGGCTTCTGTAGGCTTCACTTGTGAGATATCGTGATTCTGACATCCTTTGCAGCGCAGGTTACATCCTGTGCAAGCCAGCGAAAGACATTCCTCGCCTGGGTGGAAATGATAGAGCGGCTTCTTCTCAATGGGATCGATGGCCAGCGCGCAGGGACGACCGTAGGCTTCAGAATAGAGAGAGCCTTCCCGATTGATGCGGCTACGGCACAGTCCACGGCCGCCCGGCTTGATCAGGCAGCTGTGAGGGCATAGCGCGCAACGAACGGCACCGCCCTCCAGTTTTGTATAGAACAGACATTCCTTCATTCCTCAAAGAGAATGGCTTCGTAGGTGTAGAGTTCGGCTTCCTTCCATCCATACCAGCCGATGCCGGCCTTGTCTTGTGCGCAATGGCCGAGAAACTCTTCTTTCGTCCAGCTCACCTCGTGGGCCACTTGTGGCAGGAACGTTCCGCTTCGATAACCCTTGCGCATGTAGATGCCCTGTTGTCCATATTTGAACTCGCTGATGTCAGAGATGCACTTCAGGGGTGTGAGCACAGAGATCTCAATCTCGATATCCTTCATCTCATCGGCCGTTACTGCTGGGAACCGCGGGTCTTCGAAGGCTGCAGAACGAGCCATCTGGCTGACGGTCTTGTAGAGTGGGACGTCTTCTCCGAAATGTCCGATACAGCCGCGTAGCCTGCCGTTCTTATGGAGAGTGACAAAGGCTCCGAGTGGTGTCTTCAGGTTTTCGCTTACTTCTACGGGCTTGGCTGGTTGATGGCGGCAACTGTCCTCTATGCTCGTGCGGGCTATTCTCAGCAACGTCTTTTTCTCCTCTGATGTAAGCGAGAAGGCAGACGGGTCTCGGGGCTTGGGATAAACAATATAAGAATGGTAGCCCACCACGCGCTCATGGTCGCCATACTTGCTGTCGCCCGAATTGCGATAGAGGATATGCTCCACATGGAGTTGCGGGTTGCGGTTGGTGTAAATCAGCAGCGTGAAGATGGCAGCCGAGCCGCAGGCGCTGGTGGATAGCCCGGGTATGTCCTCGTTGGCATTGCGCTCAATGGCGTTGGCCAGCATCTGCACGCTCCCGCTCTCGATGGCCTCGCCTGTGCGGCCGTCGGCTTTCAGCGCGTCTTGATAGGAAGGATAGTGGCTGAAGTCGGAGGAAATCACAAACAGGTTGCGCTCATTGAACCAAGGAGAGAGGGCTTCGTTCAGATCAGCGAGTTTGTCGAAATGGTCGGTGGCGATGATGACGGGTACGATGGGCGGCATCTCCTCCAGATGATATTGCAGGAAAGGCTGTTGCACTTCCAGGCAATGTTCACGGGCGTGGGCCCGAGGGTCGTATCTGAAGAGTTCGGGATTCTTTGAGACCAGCGCCTGGCAGACAGCTGTATCCACGGGCACTTCGCCAAGTGGGGTGGCATAGTGGGTTGCCGCTGTGTTCACCGAAACGGCATCGAGCCACACCTGATGACTGGGACCGATGAGGAATATCCTCTCGTAATGCTTCGCTGGATCAATTCGGGCAAAGGCTGAAGCAGCCACTTCGCCCGAAAACACCCATCCGGCGTGGGGCACGATGACGGCTTGAATGTCGGCACGTTGTTCGCACTTGAGGAATGGCTTGAAGCAATCCTTCAACTCTTTGAGTACTTCTTCTGTGCTGTCCGGGTAGAAACTTCCAGCCACGGCAGCTCTTCTGACGGTCTTTTCCATAGTCGTATCTTGTATTTCCGCATTCCTTACCTTTGTGCCGCTGCATGCCATCGTGTTCGCGAGGGCAGCCACTAACAGCATGAGAAGTGACTGGCGGAATGTCATAGGGGTTAAGAAGTTTCAAGATTAAAGTTTCAAGATGAAAACTAAAGGCTGTAAGAGAGATTGATCATGAGCGAGGATGAACTGACGTGGTACTTGCCATAGGCCACCTGCAGTTTGAAACGCTCCAGTTGCAATCCGGCACCCAGGGAGATTCCGGCACCATGACTGCTGCCTTTCTCCTCATCGTTGGCCACGATTTTCATTTCGTTGGCACGACGCAGGTTGTAGCCGGCGGCCAAGTAGAACTGTTCGCCCAGCAAAACGTCAACACCGAACACCCAATGGTTGATGAACTTGTAGTCCCAATGGGTGAGGTCAACGAGTGAGGCCGAGAGTCGCAGCGGGCTGTTGCCGAGTCGCTTGGAGGCTCCAATCATCACGTCGAGCGGCATCTTGCCGTATTCTTCGTCGTATGCTTTGAGCTCACCGCCCAGATTGCGGGCCACGGCCGAGAAACTCCATTCCGATTCAGGGTTGTAGTAGTTGAGTCCGAGGTCCACGCCCACGGCAATGGAATTGTATTGTCCGATATAGCTTGTGATAAACTTAGCCGTGATGCCGCCCATGAGGTTCTTGGCCAGCAGATAGCTGAAGGCACCGCTCAGGGCTATGTCGCGGGCTGCAAACTCGCCCGTCTGGATGTTGCTGGCATCGGTTTCTTTCATTTTTCCATAGTCCACGTATTGCGCCATGGCCGCCCACGATGCTTTATCGTTGACGGTACGTGAGAATGAAGCACTTCCGGTGACGGCACCCTGCATATAGGTCATGAAGTTGAGGTTCATGGTCTTGTCGCTGACGCTTCCAAGCAGGGCCGGATTGTTGAAGGTCAGCGTGGGGTCGTCTTCGATGATTGTGATATTGTCGCCTCCAAGTGCCGCTGCATGCGCGCTGACGGGCAGGCGCAGGAAATTGTACTGCGTCTGACTCTCTTGAGCGCCTGCAAACAGGCTGAATAGCATCGCAAGAAGCGTAAATACCAACTTTTTCATCTATTTTATCAAAATTAAGTGCAAAGATACGGCATTTTTGTCTATCTTTGCAAAGAATTTGAAAATTCTTATCGAAGTAATAACGGATTTTTTTCGCGTTTAGTGTGGAGATAAAGAAATCATATCAAGCAGATCTGGAGCACAGGAGGGGTTGGTTCTTCCTGATCGGACTGGCTGTATCGGCTTGTCTGTTTGCCTTGAGCCTTGCCATCTCCGTTTCGCCCGGCGATGAGGAGGTGGATGCTGAGATGCTCGAGAAGATTGTGCAGGATATGGAATTCAAGCCCAATAAGCCCGCCGACAATATGATTGCCTACCAGGTGCCGGAGCCTAAGACCAAGGAGATGAAGGCGAAGATCAACGTGGTAGAAAAGAAGGTTGTGGAGGAAGTGCCTGAGCAGTTGGTGAAGAGTCAGGAAGCCCAACTCGACGGCGAAGGTGCTCAAAAACAGGAAGAAGACACGAAAGCCATTGTGCCTGTTGCCGTGGATGAAAAAGATAATCCGCTCAATTTCCGCGTGGTGGAGCGGCTACCTGAGTTTCCCGGTGGTCCCGTGGAATTCATGAAGTGGCTGACGCGCAATCTGAATTATCCTTCAGCAGCTCAGTCGAGAAAGATACAGGGTAGGGTGGTCGTCTCTTTCATCGTCAATAAAGACGGCAAGGTAAGCGATGTCATGGTGCTGAAATCAGCCCATCCGTTGCTCGATCGCGAAGCTTTGCGCGTGATTCGTATGATGCCTGACTGGAAAGCCGGTGAAGACAAGGGTAAACCCTGCCGCACGATGATGGCTATCCCCGTGGTGTTTGCACTTTAAAATAAAGGAATAAGATATGAAAACTGCTGATGAAATTCTGAGAATGATTAATGAGTATCTCGACAACCTGCCTTATGAGCGTAGGCCCAAGGGACTCTATGATCCGATTAAATACGTGCTGTCGATGGGGGGCAAGCGCATACGCCCCACGCTGATGCTGCTCGGCTATTATCTCTACAAGGAAAATCCCGAGTGCATCCTTCCGTCGGCCATTGCCCTGGAAACCTATCATAACTACACGTTGCTCCACGACGACCTCATGGACAATGCCGATGTGCGCCGCGGCAATCCTACGGTTCATAAGAAATGGGATGCCAATACGGCTATTCTATCAGGCGACTCGATGCTGGTGCTGGCCTATCAGCGCATGGCTGAATGCCCTGTGGAGAAACTTAAGCCCATACTTGACCTTTTCACGGAGACCGCTTTGGAGATAGGCGAAGGTCAGCAATACGACATGGAGTTTGAAACGCGCAACGATGTCCGCGAAGAGGAATACATAGAGATGATCCGCCTGAAGACCAGCGTGCTGCTGGCTTGTGCGCTGAAGATGGGTGCCATCCTGGCTGATGCCTCCGAGGAAGATGCCGCCAATCTCTATAAGTTTGGCGAACAGATTGGACTGGCCTTCCAGTTGCAGGACGATTATCTCGATGTCTATGGCGACCCCGCTGTCTTCGGCAAGGCCATCGGCGGCGACATTATGTGCAACAAGAAGACCTATATGCTCATCAACGCTTTCAACCTTGCCACCGAAGAGCAACGGGCAGAACTTTCACATTGGGTGAATGCCCAGCATCCCGATCCGAAAGAGAAGATTGCTGCCGTGACGGCTCTCTATAATAAAATAGGTATCCGCCAGCTGGCCGAAGCGAAGATACAGCATTACTTCGACGAAAGCCGAAAGTATCTGGCTGCCGTTAAAGTGCCCGAAGAGCGTAAGGCTGAACTCAAAGCATATACCGACAAGATGATGCATCGCGAATACTGACCCACCTTCATCTTTCATCCTTCATCTTTCATCCTTCATCTAAACCCACCCCTAAGTGCCATATCGCCGATTCCCAAAGACTGATGCCGCCCGACTGCGGGCGTTGAAGACATTGCTCGACAACAATGAAATCTACGTCGTGCGCAATCGTTTCATCGACTGGCAGACGCTTAATCGTGCGCAGCCGGCCTACGACCGTTTGCTGACAGCCAGCGAGCAATACAGAATGACCTTGGCTGCCCAGACGCGTAACCGCCATAAGATGGAGCGCAGCATGCAGATGGCCCAGATGTACGTTTCCCATTTCATCAAGGTGCTGCTGATGTCGGTAGAGCGCGGAGAAATCAAGAAGCAGCACCTGCCGCTTTATGGTTTCACGGAAGAGTCTCCTGGCTTGCCCTTGCTGAATACGGTGAATGCTATCAAGGAGTGGGGGCAGAAGATTATTGAGGGCGAGAAGGCGCGACTGAAGAATGGTGGTCGGCCTATCTATAATCCTTCCATCGGTATGGTGAGCACCCATTTCGATATTTTTGTCACGGCCAGCACTCAGCAGTTCGAGTTGCAGGAACGCACGAAGAAGGCTAATGCCGAAGTGGCTCGGTTGCGGCCCGAGGTGGACGCCATCCTTCAGGACCTTTGGAACCAGATAGAGAAGCATTATGAGAACGAACCGCCTGAAGTGCGGTTCCGTAAGTGCCGCGAACTCGGTATCATCTATTATTACCGCCGCCACGAACCCCACGAACTCTGATTGTCCGCGTCTTCTGGTAATCACCATCACCTAACACCCATCACCTAACACCTAACATCCATCACCCATCACCCATGAACTTCATAGATACCCATACACATTTAGACGGAGAAGAGTTCCGCGAAGACTTGCCGGAGGTAGTCCGTCGTGCCCAGGAGGCTGGTGTGAGCAAGGTTTTTGTGCCTGCCATCGATTTGCCATCCGTAACGACCGTGATGGAAGTATGCCGCCAATATCGTGGCTATGCCTATCCGATGATTGGCTTACATCCCGAAGAAGTGAAGGCCGATTGGCAGCAGGTGCTATCTGAGATGAAACCGCTGCTGATGTCCTCTCTTGAGAATGCCGCAGAGCCGTCGGCTATCGCTATTGGCGAAGTGGGGCTCGATTATTATTGGAGCCGTGAGTTTGAGCAGGAGCAGCTGGCTGCCTTTGAAGAGCAGGTCAGATGGTCTGTTGAGACCCGTTTGCCCCTGATGATCCATTGCCGCAAGGCACAGAATGAGATGGTCACGTTGTTGAAGAAATATAAGGAAGATTTGCCAGGAGGTGTATTCCATTGTTTTACGGGTAACGTCCATGAAGCCGAAGAACTTCTTCAGTTTGACCGTTTTGTTTTGGGCATCGGCGGCGTGCTCACCTTCAAGAAGAGCCATTTGCCCGAAGTGTTGCCAGCCGTGGTGCCTTTGGATCGTGTCGTGTTGGAGACCGATAGTCCCTACATGGCTCCTGTTCCCATGCGTGGGAAGCGTAACGAAAGTGCCTATGTGAAATACGTGCTTGAGAAGATGGCCGAGAGTTATGGCGTTGCACCCGAAGCCATTGCCGAGGCCACCAACGCGAATGTAGCGCGCATATTCGAAATTTGAAACCTGTCGTCGTTTTCTTCAGAATACGCTTTCAGAACATATGAATGAAAGAAACTTGAAACTTTTTTGTTTGTCTCAATCAAAAAAGTGCCCGAAAAATTGGTAATGTGAAAGAAATACACTAATTTTGCATCCGCAAATCTAAAAGGAGAGGTGCTCGAGTGGTTGAAGAGGCACGCCTGGAAAGCGTGTAACCGGCAAAACCGGTTCGCAGGTTCGAATCCTGTTCTCTCCGCAAAGCTGAGATTCACCCAACATTACATCTAGGAGTAGTGTTGGGTGAATTTTTTATCTTTGTATTTCCTCTAACAATTTCTTATGGTGACCGGGTAGGATGATGTGATGATTTCCGATAGGATGGGTGAGGAAGTAGGCAGCGTCGGCGGGGTTAGTGAGTCGGATTACCAGCTGTGTGCGGCAGAGGTCAGTTTTCGATTCGTTGCACACCAGTTCACCCTCGGTAATGAAGCAGCGCTGGAGGTCGCCAGAGACTTTGAAGATGGTGACAGGACCAGCCGCCATGAAGCCGCGGATGCCTACACCGATACCCGATTCGAAGTGGGTGTCCAATTCATAGCGTTCAACCATGTTGAGCGGGATGGTGCAATGGGCAAAAGTCATGGTGCCGTTCTCGGGGTCGATGTTCGACGGATTGGCCTGGAAACCGCTGACGCCGATCAGGGCGTTGACGATAGTCATAGAGAGTAGGGCAGGAACGTCTCCTTCGCAACCTGCAACGATTCCTTCGGCGTTGAGTCGTGCCAAGGCCATACAGCCTGTGTTGTGGACTGCTGAGAGTAAGTCGAAACATCTGAGGGTGAAACCTGATAAGCGGTGACGCTCCACGATGATTTTCAGAGCCTCATAGATTTGGTTGGCTACAGGTAGCGACTGGCGGATGGCATTGTTGAGCGTTTGTTCCGTCTTGTGATTATCGACAGGTGCGGCGGCAATAGCGTCTAATAGTTCCTGCATAGGGATATCCACGAGCGTTATGCCGAGCCGTTGACTCACCTTATCTTTGTCTGCATGGCTGGATATGAGCCAGTCAGAGGGCTGCCCGATGATACCTAGTCGGGTGCCTTGCAACTGTTGTCTGGCTTCATTGGCTTTTGATAAGATAGTGATTCTATCGTGAATATAATCATTGTTGCCGTGAATGATTTCACCCTTGAAACCCTGCTGGTTGAGGTAGGAAAGAATCTCCATTGCGGCAGCAAGCGAGTTGCTTTTTCCGGATGTTAACAGGTAGAATGGCTTCTGGCTCAGTAATTGCAGTTGCGGCAGTAATCGTAGGAAAATACCTTCTGTTCCACCTGTACGTACATATATAAGGTCGAGTGCGTGTGACCCGTAGTCTGAATAATCCGAGCCTCTCATGTCATACTTGATATGGAGGCTTGTGAGAAACTCGTGGGTGACGGCTGCAACAGCGCCTTCGTCGTGTAACTCAGAGGTGAGGGTATAAATAGCTATAGAGTTCATAGGCTGTTTTCTGACTTTAGGATTATAATTGTTGTTGCAAAGTTATAAAATGTTCTGGAAAAATACTACAATAATAGATTATTATTTTCATAAGGAGTTGCGATTCATCGCATGCCGCTCGTAGCCTGATAGCAGGAGGAAATGATGATGTCGCTTGGCTGAATTCTGATATATATATCCGTTGTAAAACTTTTAAAACTATTCACAATGTCGCCCAACCTCTTATTCTCCAGTGTTTTACGGTGAAGGGTTCAGCAACGTCCCCTCTTACCCCTACGGAGAGCGGGATTAATCCTCATCAAGTTATCCTATAATCTTTGCGTCTTTGTTTTTTTCATAAGAAAATCTAGAAAAAACATTCCATTCGATGATGTTTTGGCTATCAAAGTATCATCGAACGGGAAGCAAAACATCATAAAATGGAAGTCAAAACATCATAGATTGAAAACCAAAACATTATAGAATGAAGAACAAAAAGTCTAAATGTATCATTTACGAGACGTAACTCTATCATTTACGATGCCTAAGTGGCACACATACGAATGCCCGTTCGCAAAGGCTCCCTCTCTAAGCAACTCCCTCCCTAAACAGGGAGGGTTGGGGTGGGTCTCCAGTTGGGGTGGGTCTCTCCCCCTCCCTCGGGAGGGATGGGGAGGGGTCGTTTTCAAACCCTTCACCGCAACCCCTTACTATAATGCAAGTTACATCTTTTCGTGAAGTGTTTTATTTTTCTGAAACACTTTGAAAACACTTAAATATGCTCTCCTGTTACCGTAGCAGCAGTTCCACTTCCTGGAATCAAAAAAACAGTCCCGCTGATTCTGGAGAGTGAAGGGGGTATTCATGTTCTAACCTATTTCAAAAGCCTTAGGGGATACTGTGGTACACGAATATCGTCACTCCAATGTCTTTTTGTCCATTTTAGAAACGGCGGAATATCTTCAATCTGCTCTAATTTATCCATTTCACGATAGCGTATATAATCTTTGGGGTTATCAGATGACTTGTATATTACTTTTCCATCGAGATTACCTGATTGTATCACATACGCTCCTGATAGAAAAGTTGTCCTAACTCCACCTTTCCTAAAATGTCGCCAGTTGTAAAACATACCTGCGATATTTCCCGATACCGCAATCAGAGTTATTATACTGGCAATGAGGCCTATTATTGTTATTATTCCCATATACACTTTTTCCTCTAAGTTTATTTGCTGCAAACCGTAGTTCTTATCTTCAAAAGTAGAAATTTGTATGTTTTACACCGCCCCATTCACTCGACGAGAACATCGGCAAATCTACGATAGTAGAAATTTCACATGCTTTTACACCGCCATCATGGAGCAACTGAAGGCTCCCGTATCTACAATAGTAGAAATTTCACATGCTTTTAACCGTGGCAGGCTATCGAGGCACCCGCCAGCGAATCTACAATAGTAGAAATTTTATATGTATTTACACCCTGCTGAAGAGCATCTGTGAGACGGTGTGGATCTACGATAGTAGAAATTTTATATGTATTTACAACCTTTTACCCGCCACATTTTTGCTGGCAACGATCTACGATAGTAGAAATTTTATATGTATTTACAACGTGGCTGCGTGAGGAAGCTCGCCTTCTTATATCTACGATAGTAGAAATTTTATATGTATTTACAACGGAAATATCCGCGAGAAATGGAACTGTTGATCTACGATAGTAGAAATTTTATATGTATTTACAACTAACGTCCCATTCATGGTGAAGCGCGTACTATCTACGATAGTAGAAATTCTATATGTATTTACAACCACCTTCATATCGTTGGCAGAGATATTCCTATCTACGATAGTAGAAATTTTATATGTATTTACAACTTGCCTTTCCAGTCCACTATCCATCGGTGATCTACGATAGTAGAAATTTTATATGTATTTACAACATACGATTGCAAAATTACTGATTTTAAATGAATTATACAAATAATTCAGAATAAAATTAGTTCTTATATGGCTTTTGTACCATAAACTGGAGCCATTTTTCGTTCTCTATCTTCTTTGTCTGTGGATTCATCAGCAAGTAGAGTCCCTTCAATGCGATGTGATAGGCACCATTGGCATCGGCATCAACAGGGAGTCTTGAAACCCAATCCCCATTAGCATCACGACCTTTATTGGCCTCGTCATTAGTATTGAAATGTATGCCGTTTTGGGCAACAGGAGAAAGAATGTAATCTTCTTCTGTAGTAGAGTTGCTATTTCGCATTTGCAAAGTCTTTTGGAAAGCATAGAACAGCGCCCCATACAGAGACGCATTCTTGGGACTTGCATCTATGTCAACGAGTAATGCTTTTATATTTGTTCCCTCATTTAGTTGAATACCTATTTCTTTGAATGCTCTCACTATTTCCTGAGTTGGGTAATAGTCCGTCATTTGTTTGCGTCCGTTTTCGTCAAGCCTCATCACGATACGTTTACCAAAACTGTTGACTGTCCAAATGTTCTGATAGTCTGTTTGATAGGTCTTGTACTTACGATAGTCAAATTCAAACTCGATGTCGCCATTGCGCATCTCTATTCGTTCCATCTCCATGAAGAATGCCTTTCGTTTTTCTGCATTGGTGATGTCGTTGAAGTTGAAATGATTAACAAAGCCTGTAACTGGGTCTATCTTTGAGGTGTAGGCAGCAGGAATGTAGAAAAGGAATCCACTTTGTTTGCCAAGTCTTTGGAAACTCGTAAACTGCTGTGCCAACTGATAACCACGTAAGATGCCTCCTGCTTCATCAGGTTTGCGGTCTTTAAAGGAGAGATAGTTAAGTTTGTCAATTAGCATTTTCTCAAACTTCTGATACACTTGTCGCTCTACCTTGAAACGTCCACGCTTAAATCCGAAGTTCAGGTCTTCAAGCACTACTATGGCATTGTTTTCTATCATCATCATGGCTATTTCATGGATGACAGCAGACAGGAAGCCTTCCTTCAGTTCTTTGATTTTCCCAATGCTTTGCCAACTCTTACGGGCTTGATCTCGTTCCTGTTCACGCTGTTCCAGTTTGGCATGATAGTTATAGTTGCCAACCATATTGAATGTCTTTTGCTTCAATATTTCACCTCGTTGGTTAATCAGTGTAAGATATATTAGGTGGCGTTCACCTCTGTCAATTCCGATGATGTTAACGTCTGGATTTTCCTTGAGATATTCCATCACATGCTCATTGATATATTCGTTTCCATCAGCATTGACATTGAATGTGATAGGAACGTGGAAGAAAAATTCAGGCTTGGTGTATCTCCTGTCCTTTACTATCTCATGGGTCACATCTTTAACAACCACTTGGTCGATATATGACTTTTCGACAAGAGTCAATTCGCTTTCAGCCTTTCTGCCGTTGAAATATTGGTACAGACTTCTGTAGATTGCTTCAGGGATGGGCATACCACTCTTGTCCCTGCGATTAAGCATCTTGCTCCCCGTTTTATGTGAAACTGGTTGCTTGATACTTTGTGGACGATAGAACAATTCAGCCTGCCCGTTCAGTTTCAGCACAATGCTGCTGAGATTTTCAAGAGAGAATAAACTTTCCCAATACAGCGTGTGAAGGTTCTTTCGTCCATGAGCACCTTCGGCATAGTCCTTGTTATATAACTGGAAAAGATAAAGTTGGCCATTGTTTATCCATTCATTGATTTGCGATTCTTCAATATAAGAGAAACGAATCTTGTATGCCTGCTTAGATACCTCATTGAAGAAAGCACCTATATCTTCGTATGACTCAGTAGGTGAATAGACGAAATTGAATTTACTCCAAATAGGGTGCTTCGCCACAGCATCCTTATAGAAATCAATAAAATCCCGCATGAATTTTTTATCGAAAGTTTCCCCCTTCTTATATTTTCCTTGCTCACGTCCGTCAAGAATATACCTTGAAGGATGATATGTGTCTATTCCTTTTTTCGAGAAGAAGGTATGAGGAAAATCCTTGGCAGGGTCAGCAAGCAGTTTGTATATCATCTTCTTATAGGATGATGGAGTACTTTCGTCACTTTCTTTTATCATAGGCATATTCTTTGCGTTCATGATGCCCAAATAAGATTTACCATCTTTGAAAAGAATGATGGCTTTGTTGTCTCGCTCTTTGTTTTGGTCCCAGCCATCTCCTAACGAAGATACGCCAAAATTTAATTTGAATTTCTTTGTGTCAGAAGGCTTCTTCGTCAGGAAATTGCGCACACGATTATAAACTATGATAACATTCTCCAGTTCACCATAAAGAGGCAAGAAGTCATTATAGAAATCCTTATCTAAATCATGTTCTACAGAAACAATAAGCACAGAACATTTATGCAAGATTTCCATAACAGAATCAAGGAAGTTCTTAACGATTTCCGTACCATCGGCATTGTTGAGGAAAAGTTGTTTGCTCTCTCCTTTGCACCATTCCATAAATTGTAGCCAGTTGCTGTCAACATTTTCTATGGTTTTTGGAAGCTCTGCAAAGAACATAGACAATGAATGGTCATTGTCGAGGGGTATTTCTGAAAACGTATAAGCATCTTTCGACAGATAAGCGTTAATCTTCTTTTTATTCTTAGTTATCGATACATCCCCAAATCTTTTTATTGCCTCTTCAGAAAGTCTTTCTGTAATGACGTTCCATTTACTAAACAACTTTTGTGAAACGTCTGTCAAAGACTTGGCAGAAAGATATATGCCATCTGGATTGTAATTGCTGATATTACCTGATAATTTTGTCAATTCTTTAAGAACATCAACAGTCTTGCCATTATAGTCAAAGGCCGTGATGTGGGAATAGAACTGTTTTAATAGTTCTATCAATTGTTGCTCTGATTCTATCTGCTGTGGAATATAAGAAAGAGTGTCTCTGTCTGACAGAATCTGCTTAAAAAGCGGAATCATTGTGAGGGCTTTTTTCTTTGCTGCAAGCTCAGGATGTTGCTGGCGATACAAATTGGAAAACTCGTTGACGCCGCGATACTTTTGCTTGCCTTCTTCTGCTACTCCACCCAATACTTGATTAAAGAAATCTATTCCATCTTGTGTAAGAAGGGAGTTGTAAAAGTCAATCGAAAAAATATCCTCAATCATTACTCCTTCAAGGAATGGCTGTAATTCTGTTGCTGCCTGTTCTATGACTTCAGGGCAGTTCGCCTTAATACCTTCAAATACTTCTATGTCTGCCAAAAACTTTGGGAAATTGTCATGAACAAGTCTATAAGGCACACCAGTACTGATTGCTTCTGCACTATAGATATTATTGCGGTTCTCTTGAAAGCCTCTAAAATAAATAGAGAATCTATAGAAAGACTTTAATGCATCACTCTCGTAAATGTCAGGAAAAACATTATCAATAAGCTTCTGTGGTGTTGGGGCTGTTAGCTCCTTATAGTGCCGAAACTCCTTTATGGCTGCAGCAACCTGTTTCCGCATATGAGTCTGTTCCTTCTCTAAGATGGCTTTATCTTCATCGCTCTTACTCTTTTGGTATTTTTCCAAAGCCGACCTAAGCGGCATCCAATCAAAATGAGCACCTTTCAATGACTCACGAATACAGACTTTATGATATTCGTCAATCAATGTTTTTACTTTTGGATAGTCCTCTGCTTTTTGTTCATCATTTTCTAAGACTTTGTTCTTTTCTATCCATTCAAGCGTTTTGCCAACAGGTCTCAACTCAAAACGCAATGTTTTTGAGACTGGATATATACCGATGAATTGTTTTAGACTTTTCATTCAAATGATCTTTATTGTTTGGGCTGTAAAGTTAGTAAAAAATCTTCGTCTCTCAGCGGTTTTCTGTATCGGTGATTGTTCCTCGTGACCTATGAGAATATCACTTGAATTATGTTGTTTTGTTGTATTTGATGGACAGCATTGTCAGGTCGTCACTTTGCTCGTTCCCGTTGACGAAGCGATTCTTGGCTTCTGCCATCATTCTGATGGTCTGTTCGGGGGCGGTCTTTCCTTCTTCGATGGCCTTGCGGATTACGTCATTCATCCGTTGTTTGCCAAACATTTCCTTTTCTGCATTCCGGGCCTCGGTAAGTCCGTCGGTATAGAGGAAGATGGAAGTCTGCGAGGGGAGCGTAATCTGCTGCGATGTGTATTGCCATTCGGCCAAGAATCCCACGGGGATATTGGTGTCCACGGGGAGGAGCGTCAGTTCGTTACCGATGAGCAGCGGCGGACAATGGCCTGCGTTGCAATAGTGGAGACGGCCGGTGGAGAGGTCGAGTGCTCCCACGAAGAGCGTGACAAACATGCACGACTCGTTCATCTCGGTCATCGCCTCGTTCAACTTCATGACGATGTTGCTGGGATTGTCATCATGGGCAGAAACCGTTCGGAAGAGGCTTCGCGTCACGGCCATCACCAACGAGGCAGGAACGCCCTTGCCACTCACGTCGCCGATGCAGAAGAACAGTTTCTCATCGCGGATATAGAAGTCGTAGAGATCGCCTCCCACTTCCTTTGCCGGAACCAGCGAGCCATAGATGTCCATGTCGTCACGGTCGGGGTAGGGTGGGAATATCTTGGGCAGCATCCCCATCTGTATGCCGTTGGCAATGCGCAGTTCGCTGCCTATGCGTTCCTTCTCGGCGTTCACGGCCTGCAGGCGCTTGAAGTTACGGATGGCGCGTGCGATGATGTAAGCCATCAGCGCCAGTCCGAAAAGCATCAGCAGGAGCAGGTTGAATCCCACTTGCCGCAATCCGTAGTAGATTTCTTTGTCAGAGCAGACCACGGCCATCGACCATCCTGTGGTTCCTTTGATGGGCGAGTAGAACACGTAGTTCTTCTCCCCATTGTCGTCGGTGACCGCCGTTTGTCCGCTTCGTCCAGCCAGCATCTCGCGGTTGATGCTTTGCATCGTGGTGTCTTTCATGCCTGCCGTGGCTTCTTGGATGTTCTGTCGCATCACCAAGCTTTCCACCGGACAAACCATCAGCTGCCCCGTGCGCGATATCATCATGTTGTAGGAAGAAGGATAGATATGCGAAGCGTTGATAAGCTTTTCAAGCCAGTCGAGCGAAACGTCGGCTCCCATGATGGCCACCACCTTACCTGTTTTGTCGCGTAGCGGATAAGCGTAGGTCGTCACCATGGCATGCGCCCCGTCGCTGTCCAGATAAGGCTCGCTCCAGTAAGGCTCTCCGCTCTTCATCGTCATGGTGTAGAAATCCATCTGCGTATAGTCGTGCGTCTCGCTTCCCAGCTGGCTCATCACGGCAGCCTTGCCTTTTTCCGCCTTCACATACGGCTCAAACCAGCGTCCCATCTTCGGATAAAAATTAGGCACGAACGAGATGCCTGCACCCACAATCTGATCGTTCTGCTCAGCCAGACGCCTTGCCACGCTATACATCGAATCAGGCAAGGCCAGCATCTGCTCAGCTTCCCAGGCATGATTCTTCATGGCCACTTCTACGGCTGTCAGGATGTTCTGGATCTCAAGGCCCTTCACCTTCAGCTCGCTCTTGGCCCTCTGTTCCACCTGTTCGCGGATGCCTTTCTTGGCATACCAGTATTGTACGGCCGACGTCAGTTCTATCAGTACGGCAGCCGTGACCAGCAGGGCCAGACTCGATTTGGTCTGCAAGGATTTGATCCAATTCTTGAATTTGAAGTCTCCCATATTTTAAGGCGGCAATTAGCATCGGTAATTTATCAGGGCAAAAATACGAAACTTTCATGAAACCTCCAAACTTTTCTTCAACAGGTTTTTAAAATAATTGACAAAATGTTTGGAAGTGTCGGAATTTTTGTTTACTTTTGGGGCATATTAAGACAATATAACAGTTTATTAACTTTTTAATACTTAAGACTATGGGATTTTTCAGTAAATTAATCGATGCCATCCGTGGTGGCAACAAGGAGGAACTCGAAAAGTTGAAGGACGAAGCTCTCGACAAGGTGAACGACGTGGCAAAGGATCTCGGCGAGAAGATTGATGATGCCAAGGACGCCATCAATGAGAAATACGGCGACGACATCAAGGCTGCCAAGGAGAAATTCAACGAGGTGACCGATGTTATCGGCGACAAGATTGACGATGCTAAGGATGCTATTAACGAAAAATATGGTGACGACATCAAGGCCGCCAAGGAGAAGCTGAACGAGGTGACCGATGCCATTGGCGATAAGATTGACGATGCCAAGGAGGCTATTGCCGAGAAGTTTGGCGATGCCAAGGAGAAGGCTGCCGAAGTTAAGGAAGAAGTCTGCGAGACAGCTGCCGAAGTAAAGGAAGCCGCTGCAGAGAAAGTGGATGCCGCTTGTGATGCTGCCGCTGAAGTGAAGGAGAACGTTTGCGAGACAGCCGCTGAAGTAAAGGAAGCTGCCGCTGAGAAGGTGGATGCCGCCGCTGATGCCGTAGCCGATGCCGCCGCCGAAGTGAAGGATGCTGCTGCAGAGACGGTCGCTGAAGTGAAGGAAGAAATTACGGAATAAGAAAGAAGCCTAGAGCGTGGGCACCAGCTCATGGAGCAGGCCCTCGCAGGCGTCTTCGATAAGATCGAGTGCAAACTCGAAATCCCTTTGTGAGCCGTAATAGGGGTCGGGCACCGTTGTCTGACCCTTATGGTTACGCAGGTAGTTGGCCAGGCAGATAAGCTGTGCCCTGGACTCCGGCTGCCTGTTTTTCATGCGCTGGAGTGTGGCCATGTTTTCGTTGTCCATACCTACGATATAGTCGAAACGCTCAAAGTCATATTCGCGGATTTGGCGGGCACGATGGTTGAAGTTGTAACCACGCAGGGCTCCGCATTGGCGCATGCGGCGGTCGGGCAGTTGTCCCTCATGCCAGGAGCCGATGCCGGCGGAGTCTATTTCGAAGAGATGTTCCACGTTGTGTACTTCCAGCAGGTGGCGCATCACGCCCTCTGCTGCCGGAGAACGGCAGATGTTGCCGAGGCAGATAAAGAGTATTTTCTTCTTCATGGCTGCAAAGGTAATGAAAAATTTAGAATTAAGGATTTTGAATGAAGATTTATTCTCGCTTCGCTGCGATTCAGAATGAAGAATTAGAAAAAATTCTTCACTCTTCACTCTTCACTCTTCACTTAATTTCGTACCTTTGCAGTCAAAACAGTAACTATGGGAAAAGGAAAGCTGGCGAAGTTCGCCGATATGGAGCGTTATGAGAACGTGTTTCAGTACCCCTATGGGGTGATTTCCGACGTGCCTTTTGAGATGCAGGGGCATTGGCGGGAGATGTATTTCAAGAATGAGAACCCCATCGTGCTCGAACTGGGTTGCGGCAAGGGTGAATATACCGTGGGATTGGCTCGACTGTTTCCTGACGTGAATTTCATCGGCGTTGACATCAAGGGCGCACGCATGTGGACGGGAGCCACCGAAGCCCTGAAGGAAGGGCTCCGGAATGTGGCCTTCCTGCGAACGAACATCGAGATCATCGACCGTTTCTTCGGCGAGGATGAGGTGCAGGAGATATGGCTCACGTTCAGCGACCCGCAGATGAAGAATCCCCGCAAACGTCTCACCAGCACCTATTTCATGAATCGCTACCGCCGATTCCTCATCGACGGGGGAGTGATCCATCTGAAGACCGATTCCAACTTCCTCTTCACCTATACCTCTTATATGGTGGACATGAACCATCTGCCTTTGCTCTATCGCACGGAGGATTTGTATGGAGACAACCCCTCCTCCGACCCCTCCCGAGGGAGGGGAGTTCAAGATGTCTCACTCCACGAAGAGTCGGATCTTGGCTTTCTCTCCATCAAGACCTATTATGAAAAGATGTGGATGGACCGCGGACTGAATATCCGATACCAGAAGTTCCGCCTGCCTCACGAGGGAGAACTGGCGGAACCCGATGTGGAAATTGAATTGGATGACTACCGCTCTTACCGTCGCGACAAGCGCAGCGGGGCAGAGAAGCATATATAACCCCCTCCCAACCTCCCCGAGGGGAGGCTTTTAAAATTCCAATCCTCCCCGAGGGGAGGACTTTTTTTTAATTCCAATCGTCTTGCGACACAGGGATGCGGATGTCGGAGAGGAAATTGAAATCTACCACAAACCACTGCCCTGTGCTTGGCTTCTTTCTCAACTCGATACCGCGCTCTGTGTCGGCACCTCCCGATTTCAGGTAAAGCGTGGCATGTGTCTTGTCGGGATAGGAATACTGCGTGGCATGCACGTTGATTTTTAGCGGCTCCTTCGGGGTGTAGTTGTTGTTGGGCGTGGCTCCCTGGAAGAAGGAGAACGTCTTGTACTGCTTGTTTTCCAACCGCTCTTCAATGAAGAACTTTCCGGCGTTGGTGAGTGGGTCAGGTCCGCGAAGGGCATCAATCATCTTAAACGTTTCCTCGGGGTTGCTCTCATAGTTGCAGAGCACGGCCACCACCAATGCAGCCACTTCAAACTCGTCCTTGAGTTCGAATTCGGGCATCTGCTGGAGTTCGCTGAGGTTCTTCGGAAGTTTCGAAATCTTGATGGTCTTGGTCTTGGCCTTGGCCAAACTGTTGATTTTATCTACTGTCCTGGCAGCCGATTCTGCACGCCATTTGGCACGGTTGATTTTACCCCTAATGCTGTAGATGTCCTGTGCTGATACAGAGGTGGCGCAGAGGAGCATCACGCTGAGTGCGAAAATAATCTTCTTTTTCATAATGGTTTGAGTTATAAATTATTGTTTAATCTATCCGTGAATAAATGCTGTAGAAGGCATGGTAGAGGTTGTAGCCATAGCGTGCCGTGTTATACCAGTCGATGGCAGCCGGTAGCGGCGTGTTCATATTGAAAGGCTTCTCTTGCTCGCTGGCAGGTTTCGTAGCTTCATCGCCGTAGTAGCGGATGATGTGCCAGAAGGGCACGTTGGTGTCGTCGTCGTTGAGGTAGAAGCGGAATTCGCCCTTCTTGTAGCCACTGACGTTCTTGGCCGTGGCAAAGGCGAAGACGAGTCTCCCTTGGTCGAATAGAAATTCGTTGTAGCCATTCTCTTCCTTGGCGCGTATAAATTTCAGCACGGGCATATACACATCGAAGGTCTCGTCCATTTCCATGCCGATGATGTATTCTGCCGTGCGATGGCGCTGCACGCTGGGATACTTGATATGGATGTCTGCAAAGCCGTAGGTCTGCTTCGTGCCCGTGAATCCTTTCTTCGAGAGCTGCTGGGCTTCGGCATATTGCTTCCGCAGTTCGGCGATGCGTGCCTGCTGCTGGGCGTCGGTCATCTGCTTCTGGCGGGTGTCGAGTTCGAAGAGCTGGCGGTCTTCGTTGACGAGCGAGTGGAATCCGCCTTCCAACTGTTCGCCTTCGGCCTGTGTGAACATCCACATGTCGTCGGTCATTCCGTTGCTCGCAGCCGAATGTTCGCTGATGGTCTTCTTGGTCTTGGCGTTGCTCATCTTGGTCATGCGCCAGAAGGGGGTGCCGTCGGTCAGGTAGTAGCGGTCTTCGCCGATCTCTACGTCGAAGTTCGTGCGGTTGTATGTGAAGACTATCTTACCGTCCTCGAAGAGGTATTCGCGGTAGAATTCGCCGTTGTTGTCGTTCTTTCGGATCATCAGCAGCTGGCATTCGTTGCCCTTCACGTCGAAGATGTATTCCACGTGTTTCGTCTGCACCTCGCCGTTGGGCGTGGTCTCCTTGGTGTCGAGCGTGATATAGTTTTGCTTCGCCTTCTGCTGCTGGTTGGCTTTTTCCACGGCTTTGGCGTAGCGCGCCCGTATCTGTTGCATCCGTGCTTTCTGCGCATTGCTCTGTGCGCAGATGGAGTGGGGGGCGCATAGCAGCATGGCTGCCATAAGTATGGTATAGGCAAAATTTCTCATTTTATGAACTTCGTTCATGAATTTCGGCTGCACTCAGCATAGCTCAAGCAAGCTTGGCTCTGCCTTCGTTTGCACGAAATTTCTCATTTTCTCCATTTCTCATTTTCTCAATTTCTCATTTTCTCAATTTCTCATTTTCTCAATTTCTCATTTTCTCAATATAACTCTTCAGTTCCTTTTTCTCATCGAATACCGTTGACTCGCCTTCCACCTCGAAGGTCGTGATGAAACTGTCGATAAGCCAGTCGCCGTTCTCCAGCACCAGCGGCAGCGTCACTTCCGTAGGCCTGAAGTTCACGACGCGGATTTTGGCCGTGGCCGTCGTGGCTCGTATGTCGCTCACGGAGATGACCTCCATGCTGACTTTGTCGTCGATGTCCTGTCCCATCACCCAGTGGTCGTAGTCGGCACCGGGAACGTCGAGCGGTGTTTCCTCTGGTGCCAGCCGTTGGGCTTCGCGGCGGAGATTGTTGTATTCGGCCGAAGTGAACTGCTCGGTGTTCACCTGGCTGTTTTGGCTGACGGTGTTTCTGCCGTAGCCTTCAAGCACGAGGTCGTAGATATGCTTCACGCGCTGGCGGATGTAAGCCTCGGTGTGGATGCTGTCGTCGATGACGGTGTCGGCCTCCACTTCCGTAGAGTCTGCATTGGCGGGTGTTGCCGTGGCCGTCTTCCGTTGGCAGCCCGTGGTGAGGAGGGCTGCCATGACGGCTGTTATGATGAGGAGCCTTTGCATGGTTTTTCTGTTGCTTGTTTTTATCGGGGACGGTCCCCAGGCGGCTCAGAGGCCGTCGGGGAACATCCACGAAAAGTTTTTCTTGCGGTAAAAAAAGTTATAGATATATCTTGCGCTCAGTCATTACTGAGGATTTTGCGGTTGCAGCGGCTGGTTAGGCACGGGAGCGGCAGGCGCAGCCCCGTTCTTGTCCTTGCCTTTCTTCCAGAAGAAGAAGATCACGGCTCCGGCGATGGCCAGCAGCGCGATACCTATCAGCGGACGGTAGAAGAGCCATGCCACGGCAGCCACGAGCAGTGCCCATACGAAGCCCACCACCGAGCAGATGATGTTGATACCGAACGAGAGGATGCTGCTCAGGAACGGCACCACCTTCAGAATCGTTACCAGGATTCCGAAGATACCCTTCAGACCGCTGATGATCAGCAAGAGTCCGATGATGCGGAAGAGCCAGAGCCACATGTTGTTGGCCTGATGCTCGCTGGCAAACATCTCGTCCATCGTCTTCACGCCGTTGCTCACGGCAGAGAATTTCTTGCCGTTCTTGGCTGTATAGTTGGCGAAGGTGTTGCCCTGCACGACACCCATCAGCGAGATCTTCGTCGGCGGAGTCATCGTGAAGGTGATTCTCACGTCGCCCACTTCGGGAGCGCCTTCGTTCAGTCCGAAGTAGAGCTTTCCGTTACCCACGTGTACATACGTAGCCGTGTAGCCACCCACCTTGGCGGGCTCCGTCTTCGTAGCCATGGCAATACTGTCGCGGCGTACGCTGTCGATGGCAATGGCCTTTTGCTCTGCGGTCAGCGTCGTGTCGCCATTGATGGCAGCGATGGCCTTTGCCGTCACGTCGCTTGCGGCGGCAGTAACCTCGTTGGCTATCTTGCTGGTCATTTCTTCCGTCACCGTGACACGTCCGAACTGACTCTGCACGCGCTTGATCTGCTGATCCCATGCGCGCAGCTGCTGCTCCGTGGGAGCCACCTCAGCCGCCTGCATGCCGCCGATGCTGTTGATCATGAAGTCAGGCAGCTTATAGGCACCGAAGGTCACGTTCTCGGCCGTCATCTCGGCATTCTCCGCCTGTATCACGGCTCCGTTCTTCACGTTCTGGTAGGCAGGGTCTTTAAACGATGACGAGTTCACCGGCTCCGACACCCACTGTTTGCTGTATGTATAGGTCGTGGTGATTTCCTCCTTGCCGCCCAGTTTGTCCTTGCTTTCCTGCTTGGCATGCTCCACCCACTGGTAGAACTCCACGCGCCGCTGCAGATGGATGGCGTTGGCCTTCACACCGAAAGCCTCGTCGCGAAGCGTGTCGGTGGTCAGCGCCATGCCGTTGGCATGGATGAGCTGTCCTTCGAGCGAAGCGTCCAGGTTGTCGATGTTGTCCACGTGTACGGCCACTTTCTCAGCCTCCTTGAGCATTTTGTCGGTTTTCACGGCCCTGCCTTCGTTCCACCAGATGAGGCAAGTACCAGCAATAAACATCAGGAATCCCGTAGCGATTCCTCCAAACGAATTTTTCAGCCGGGTTCCGTACCCGATGGTTGTTGTCTCTTGATAAGCCATAGTCTTTTTTTAAATAAGAATTAATATTTTATTTTAATGATATACTCGTGTTGCCTTGGTTACGGCTCTGCCACTCATGCATGTCCACAGTGTTGAGGAATCTGTTGAAGAATAGCAACAGCTCCTCGCGGCTCATGGTGATGTTTCCTTCGTGGTTCATGAATTTGGTCAGAGGTTTGATTTCGTCTGCAAAATAAGAAAAAAAAATTGAAAAGAACTTGCACTCAGGGGACAAATTCTTTTCATTTCAGGAAAAAACACGGTTTTCCCGATATTTTCCCGATATTTATTCGCTTTATCAAGAAGCCTCCCCTCGGGGAAAGGCTACGGGTAGGCGAGCTTACTCGGGAATGGCTTTGGAGGAGGGTTCCCCTCTGTAAGTCTTCCGATACACCGATGGCGACATATCGGTAGCCGCCTTGAAGGCCCTCGAGAAATAGCTTGGCGAGTCGAATCCGCATTTCATGCAGATTTCTGCCACGGGCAGCTGCGTCTCGGTGAGCATGCGACGCGCCGCCTGTATGCGGAACTCACGTATGTAGCTGGCCGTGTCGATGTTGGTGATTTCCTTCACGCGCCGGTTCAGCGTGCGCTTGCTCATATACATCTCGTCGGCCAGCATCTCCGAGTTGAGCGCGGTGTCCTGCAGTCTGCTCAGGATGATCTGGTTCAATCGTGTCAGCAGGATATGCGCCTCCTGGTCGTCCGTGGTAGTCGGCTCTGCGGCCTCACCGCTCGCCTCGTCCATGTTCTTGCGGAGCAGTTGGCTGATGCTCTCGTCGTATTGCGAGCGCAGCAGGTTCACCGAAGTTTGGTAAGCCTTGCTCCTTGCCCGCATCGCGTAGGCCAGTATGATGCTGAGAATCAGCAGGAAGGTGGCCGCCAGCAGTCCCAGCAGCAGCCATATCGTCTGCTTCTCCAGCCTGTATTGCTGTTCGCGGATGGTCTGCTCCTTCTGCAGCGTTTCGAAGCGCGCCGCCTGACTGCCCATCATCTGGCTCGTCTTCTCGCTATACACGCTGTCGCTCAGGTCGTGGCTCTCTCTCAGCAGCAAGAGCGCCTGGCGGTCGTTGGGCTCTATCGTCGAGAGCGTCTTCAGCGTCTGTTGCAGCACGTATCGGTTCCCCATGTGGCGCGCCATGTCGGCGCTCTTTTCCAGATGCCTCCTTGCATCCGCCGTGCGGTTCATCTTCAGGTAGAGGTTACCCAGCTGCTTGTGGTTGATGCAGAGCGAAGCCAGCGAGCGTTTCGCTTCCAGCAGCAGGTTGGCCTGTTGGTAGCTTTTCTCCGCCTTCACGTACTCTTTTGCTGCCGTCAGCGCATCCCCCTGCTGCGAGAGTCGGCGAGCCATTTTCACCGAGTCCTTCGCCGCAGAGTCCAGCGCGTAGGCCTTTCTGATGTATTCCAGCGCCTTTGCCGTGCTGTCCAGCTTCGTGTATATCTCGCAGGCCATGCCGTAGCGGATGGAGAGCTTTTCCGGTATCTCCAGCCCCTCCTCCGTCTCGATGGCCTTTTGGATGAAGGGCAGCGCCTGTCGTGCGTTCTGCGCCGTCAGGTAGAGCGCTGCCAGGTTGTTGTAGTCGCTGCTCATCCGGGCACGGTCCTTGCGCAGACTGTCCAGATGGAGCCCTTTCAGCGTCAGCTCGATGCCCGATTCCACGTCGCCCATCCTTTGGTGGCAGAACGTCATGTGCGAGTAGCAGTCGCTTTGGCTTGCCGAGTCGCCGATGTCCTGATAGACCCTGAGCGCCTCCTGTCCCGTGAGGATGGCCTCCTCAAACCGGCAACTGTCGAAGAGCGCATAGCTCCTGTCCAGGAGCGAGTCGGCCGCCGCCTTCTTCGTCTCATCAGCACTTCGCCGCTGTATCACCTGCGAGCAGGCACATAACAGCGTGAGGAGAAGAAGAATAAAAGCACAGCCCCTCCCCAACCCTCCCCTTGGGGAGGGGGTAAGAATACCTTTCTGTGTATCGTCGCTATAAAGATTCATTTCCATTCTATACCTTTTTTATTATATACCTCTCCCTCCCCAGGGGGAGGGTCGGGGAGGGGCTGTATTCAAAATGCTGATAGTCCTTCACGCTTTTCCAGTCGCCACCCCAGATGAAACCCTCCGCCTTGAACAGCTTGTAGGCCAGGTCCTGGTGGTCTATCTTGTAGGGAATATCCTTCCGTCTGTTGCGGTTGAAGGCATAGGGCTTGCCGTTTTTGGGCGACACCCCCCTTTTTGTCACGTACGGGTTATACCTCGTATTCAGGTCTATGGCCAGTCCGCGTGCATGGTTCGAGAGCTTCGTCGTCCCCGCCACCTTTCGGAAGTTGAATGCCGACGTGTTGTTGTCCTCCATCGAGCGTTCATCATCCCCGTCATAGTCATCTATGAGCACCATCTTCTCGATGCGGTAGCCCGCCTCGTAGAGTTTGCGGAACACGCGCACCACGCGCTCCGCGATGCTCGCGTTCACCACCATCTCCCCCAGCTGCGTCTGTCCCTTCGCGTTACGGTGCAGCAGTCTCAGGTAGCGCAGTTCGCTCCGTTTCAGCGTGCAGTCCTTTTTCCATGATTTCCCCTGCATCCGTTGGAACGTCTCGTCGCTCAGCGGTTCCGCCGAGAAGCATTTCTCCACGCCCACGCGCTTCACCTCCTCGTCCGTCACCACGGTCTTCGCCACCCATCGTTCCGGGAAGCCCAGACTCCCGTCACCAGTCCTTGCCAGCATCGTCATCATCATGCTTCCCGCCAGCAGTAAAGTCATGAATATTCTTTTCATCGCTGCAAAATTATAAAAAATTCTTCACTCTTCACTCTTCACTCTTCACTTTTTTTTGTACTTTTGCACGCAAAATACAAAAAAACAAATGACACTCTATCCCAAACTCATTATGGATGCCCTGGCAACCGTCACCTATGCCGGCACCAAGAAAAACCTCGTTGAGAGCGGCATGGTAGCCGACCAACCCGCCATCGACGGCATGAAAGTGAAAGTCGTACTCGAGTTCCCCCGCGATACCGATCCCTTCCTCAAATCCACCGTCAAGGCCGCCGAGGCCGCCATCCACTACCACGTGTCCCCCGACGTAGAGGTCGAGATCATCACCGAGTTCAAGTCCAAGCCCCGTCCCGAGGTAGGGCAGATGCTCCCGGGCGTGAAGAACATCATCGCCGTCAGCAGCGGCAAGGGCGGCGTCGGCAAGAGCACCGTCTCCGTCAACCTCGCCATCGCCCTCGCGCGCTTAGGCTATAAGGTAGGCCTGCTCGATGCCGACATCTTCGGCCCTTCCGTTCCCAAGATGCTCCATGTGGAAGACGCCCGTCCCTATGCCGTCCATGAAGACGGCCGCGACCTCATCGAGCCCATCGAGCGCTACGGCGTGAAGATGCTCTCCATTGGCTTCTTCGTCAGTCCCGACACCGCCACCCTCTGGCGCGGTGGCATGGCCTCCAACGCCCTGAAGCAGCTCATTGCCGATGCCCACTGGGGCGAGCTCGACTATTTCATCCTCGACACCCCTCCCGGCACCAGCGACATCCATCTCACCCTCCTTCAGACCCTTGCCATCACCGGAGCCGTCATCGTCTCCACCCCCCAGCAAGTCGCCTTGGCCGATGCCCGCAAGGGCGTCGATATGTACCGCAACGACAAGGTCAACGTCCCCATTCTCGGCCTGATTGAGAACATGGCGTGGTTCACCCCCGCCGAACTCCCCGAGAACCGTTATTACATATTCGGCCGTGAAGGCTGCAAGCAGTTAGCCCAGGAGTTAGGAGTCCCCCTTCTGGCTCAGATACCCCTTGTGCAGAGCATCTGCGACAGCGGTGATCAGGGCGAGCCCGCTGCCTTGAGTGACACCATGACCGGTCTCTCCTTCTTGAATCTGGCTCAGGCCGTAGTCACCGTTGTCAACCGTCGCAACCGCGAGCAGCCCGCCACCAAGATTGTCGGCACCCATTAGTTCACCGCAATTGTCCCCGACCATTCGCCGGAGGCTTTAACTTTGATGGAAGGTGATGTGCTTGTCTCTGCCCCTTCGAAAAGAACACCCTCATAGCGCGAAATCTTATTGACTTCTACGGGGATATTCTCCATAACCGTCTCCGTGATCTCGGTACCATTGCCATCAAGAGCGGTTATGGTCACTTTTATTTGACCTTTCTGGGCGTGGGGGAAGGTATAGATTTCGAAGGTGTTTTGGTTCTCTGATACGTCGCGTATTTCTGTCTGTTTAGAGTTTACAGAACCATAACCTGTGATAGCACTGAAGGTACTTGAACCTCCAGTATAGTAGAATTTCAGTTGCTTAACGTTGTTGGCTAAAGGCTTGGTCAGACTGAAGCGGAGCATGGCCACAGCACGTTTTAGTTCCAGCTCTACTGTTTGTGAGCTGCTGCCCACCGTGAAATTCCCGTAATAGTAAAAGGTATCGGTTACCTTGTTGCTTGGGAATGTAATCTTCTCAAGGTCAGTGATGGTGGCCGTTCCTGTACAACTATGTCCTATCACTACGAGTTGATATTCGCCTTCGGCCAATGTAATGGTGGTTTCGCCAAAATTGGCGTCACTTTGTTGCTGTGAGATGTTCTTGACTTTCTCGCCATCCTTGAAAACGGCAAACTGCAGACGGCTGCATAGTTGGTCGATTGTTGCGCTGGCTCTGGTTGTGTTTTCGAAAGGAATCATCTCGATACTTTTGACACGCAGGATGACGTTTCCTTTTTGTTCTTCTTGTAAGGTTTCTTCTTCGGCTGTATAGCCCTTTTCGCATGCTGTAATCAGCATCAATGCCAGTGCTAGTGGCAAACCCCATAATAGATTCTTTTTCATAGTTGTAGTATTTTGTTTGTATTTTTACCCCTCACTTATTTTCTTCTTTGCAGCATTGATGTGGGCCTTCATCTCTTCGAGACGATTGAGGGCATGACGGCGGGTGTGCAAGAGCTGGTAACGGTAAACAAGGCAGGTGGCAAAGAAATAGAATACGACTTGTATCCAAAGGGCTTGATACTCGGGACGGATGTCATAAAGCGTGGCATCCATGGCGTTGAGACGGATAAAGGCGCGACAGCCAAAGGTGCTGGGGAAGAGCCAGGAGATGCCTTGCCAGGCTCCGGGGATGGCGCTCTGGGGCCAGCTGACGCCGGTGAGGAACAGCAGGGGGACGGAGGTGAAGACAATGAGGAGGATGACGTTCTCGCGATAACGGACAATACAACTGACAAACATGCCGAAGAAAATGCAGGCGAGCAGATAGGGGATGAGGAGCCCGGTGAGCTCGCGGATGTCGGCAAGGGCGGTGAAATGGAACAGTCGGGGTACGACGAGGCAGATGTAGGCGGCCAAGATGCTATAGATCATGAAATAGCAAAGGGACTTGCCGCCGACAATGCGGAAGATGCCGTTGTAATGGCGGGAGATAGGGACAAGGTCTTGATAGCGGTTGTTCTCGCGGGCGGTTCCGGCGGAGAGGCCGATGCCGAGGAGTAGGGTCTGCTGAAGGATGAGCATGAGCACGGGGGGCAGGATGAAATTGCCGTAGCCACCGGTGGTGTTGAATATCTGTACTTCATCGACGGCAAGGGGCTGGACGAGGATCTGGTCTTCGCGGTCGGTGTAGTTGCCGGAGAGCTGCCGCTGGAACCGGGCATTGATCTGCTGGGAAACGGCGGTGGCGGTGGAGAAGATGGCCTTATAGGCGAGCATGAGGCTCATATCGCAATAGACACTGACATGGGACTGCTCCATGCGCAGCAGACGGGTCTCGAAATCGGGGGGGAAATAGAGGATGCCGTGGGCTACTTGCTTCTCGACGAGGTCGCGGGCGTCTTCCATATCGTTGCAGCGATAGGCTACATGGACGTCGGGGGAGGCGTCGTAGAGGCGGATGAACTGGCGCGACTGCTGGCTGTTGGACATATCGACGACAACGACGGGTACTTCGCGTACGACTTCGTTGTTATAGATCCAGGAGTAGAGGAGGGGATAGACGAGGGGAACGACGATGAAGAAGAGCAATACGCCTTCGTCCTGGAACACGGATTTCATCTCCTTGGCCCAGATGTAGCACATATCGTGCACGCCTTCGATGATACGGTTAAGGAATGTAGACATACTCGAGCATTGCTTTACGGATATTCTTCATGACAAAGAGGGGCAGGACGATGAAAATACCGAGTGCCATATAATTGAACCAGGCTATCTCCATGGGGTAGCCATTGAAGACGTTGAGCTGGTAGATCATGTAATAGTGGCGGAGGGGGAAGAGCTGGGCAAGGGCGATGATGGGCTTGTCCATGGCCATGAGGGGGAAGGCTGCGCCGCAGGTGGAGAAACTGAGCACGCCCCAGAGGGAGCAGATACTCATGGACATGCGGAGGGAGGGCATGAGGCCGAAGATGAGGATGCCGAAGCTCTGGGAGGAGAGGACGGCGAGGAGGCCGAGGAGCATGATGAGCCACGTGCCGCCGGGGTGGGGGAAATTGAGGTAGCCGAAGAGGTACCAGAGGTAGCCGTAGAAGATGGTGAGCCAGATGAGGGTCTGGGGGAGGAACTTGCCAATCATGGCGGCATAGATGTCGCCTCCGGCGAGTTTCATGAGTTCGTGGGAACGGTGGAACTTGAGTTCGGTACCGATGCTATAGGCGGAGATGAGGAAGACGAAGAGGAGGATGATGCCCGGGATGATGAAGGTGGAGAGATAGACGTTGTAGTTGATCCAAGGATTGCCCACGGGATGGAGGTCGATGGTGATGGGCTGGAGGAAGGTGCGGATCTGACGGTCGGTGAAGCCGCGGGCCTGCATGGTGGCCTGTCCGACGGCGGCTGAGCCGAGGGTGGTGATGGTCTTGAGGTCGCGCATGAGGAGGGCTCCGGCGGTGAAATAGACGGAGCTGTAATAGTAGGACACCTTGGGCTGACGGGAGGAGAGGAGGTCGTCGGTGGTTCCCTTGGGGATATAGAGGAAGGCGTAGATCTTGTTCTTCTGGATGGCCTGTCGGGCTTCGGTGAGGTTGGTGTAGTGGGCCACGACGCGGGATGTCTGGAAGGCATCGAGACGGCGGACGAGGGCGCGAGTGGTGGAGGTGTTGTCGAGATCGACCACGCCGACGGGCATCTCCTGGGGCTGTCCGCTGTTCATCATGGAGGTGAAGAAGAAGACGGTGAAGATGGGGAAGATAATCATGCAGAACAGGTAAATAGGTGTGTTCATCAGGATGCCGCACTCACGTTGCGCCACTCTGAGAATCCTTTTTACTGCACTGACTTTCTGTTTCATGTTTGAGATTAATGATGAAAGATGAAAGATGAAAGATTAAAGATGAAAGATTAAAGATGAAAGATGAAAGATGAAAGTTATTCTTCACTCTTCACTTTTAACTTCCTTGATAATCAGGGACATGCCGGGACGGAGGCCTTCGAACTTCTCTACGGGACGGGCCTTGACCTCGAAGGTCTTGAGGTCGTACTGACCGGTGGTCTTCGTGGCCTTCCATACGGCAAAGGAGCCTTGGTCCTTGACGTTGAAGATGCGGAGGCGGAAGTTCTTGTTGAAGGCGGGACTGAAGGCGGTAATCTCGTCGCCGACCTTCATGCCATGGAGCTGGTCTTCGCGGACGTTGAACGTGCCCCACATGTCGCTCATCACGGCTACGGACATGATGGGGGAACCGGTGCCTACGAGCTCGCCGACCTTGGGATAGACGTTGGTGACCTCACCTTCCATCTGGGCGGTCTGAACGGTCTCGTGCATATAGGAGCGGACTTCGGCCACGGCACCACGGGCGCGGTTGACTTGTGCCTGGGCGGCTGCCTTGTCTTCCTGACGGGCTCCTTCGACGGCCATGTCGTACTGACTCTTGGCGGCTTTCTCCTGTGCCTCCATGGCCTTATACTGGGCGAGGACTTCATCGCGCTTCTGGGCGGTCATGACGCCCTCGTCGAAGAGGCGCTGCACGCGGTCGTAGCTCTTCTTGGCAATCTCGGTACCGGCCTTGGCCTGCTGCCAAAGCTGATAGGCACCCTGAATCTGCTGCTGGCGGGCTCCATGCTGGGCCTTGGCACTGAGGGCGGCTGCTGCGGCCTCTGCGCTCTGGGCTTGCTGGGCCTTGGCCTGAATCTCGGGGGCATCGAGGATGGCGAGGGTATCGCCTACCTTCACGTAGTCGCCCTCCTTGACGCGCAGTTCGAGGATGCGCCCGGGAACCTTGCTGGAGACGCGATATTCGGTGACTTCCACTTCACCCTGGATATCGTCGGGTGTGCGGCTGAGGGTGAAAAAGCCGATGAGGGCTACGATAACTACTACGGCCACAAATCCGATGATGGCCAGGAGTATGTTGTTATGTTGTTGTTTTGCTGACATATTTGGTTGAAAGTTGAAAGATGAATGATGAATGATGAATGATGAAAGATGAATGATGAATGATGAATGATGAAAGATGAAGGTTTAATTGAGGATGCCAAGGGCTTTCTTGAGTCCTACCTGCGAGAGCTGCACTTCGGTCTGGGCGTCAATCTTCTGACTGAGGGCTTGCACCCATGCGGTCTGTGCCTCCATCACTTCGGTGGCGGTGAGCACTCCCTCATGGAAGCCGAGGTTGGCGCAGCGCAGGTTTTCTTCTGCCTTTTCTACATTCTTGGCGGCCATAGCCAGTTTCTTGTTGGCTTCGCGCAGCTTGAATTTGCATTGAGTGACCTGAAGCTCAATCTTCTCCTGAGCCTCGGTAAGTTCCAGATTGGCCATGGAGGTGGCTGCCTTCGTGGCGCGCACCTTGTATTCGCCTTCGAACCAGTTCCAGATGGGCACGTGTACGAGTACGCCTACATTCCAGACGCCGCCGAACTTGTTGCGGTAGCCGTCATAGACGTTGGGGTTGGTGGCGAGATAGCCTCCGGTGAGTGCGATATGGGGGAGATAGGCTGCACGCACGAGTTTGGTGGTCTGGCGGGCGATATCGACGGTGTTCTGGAGGAGTTTCAGCTCGGGACGGTTCTCGATGGCCGTCTGTACGTTCATGTCGTCAGCCGTAGAGGCAATGGCGATGTCGTTCTTATCCTCGTCGGCAAGCTTGATGTCGGAATCGAGGGGAAGTCCGCAGAGCTGGCAGAGGAGCATCTTGGAGAGCACGAGTCCGTCTTGTGCCTGGGTGACATTCATCTCGGCCTCGTTGACCTTCACCTTCACCTTCAGACCGTCGGCGCGCGTGGCTACTCCCTCGCGAATCATCTTCTCAACATCGCCGTCGAGCTTCTTCACTACTTCGAGGAAGCTGTTGGCCAGGCGTTCCTTCTGACGGACGCTAACTACCTGCCAGTAGGCCTGGTCGATGTTGTAGAGGGTGTTCTGAAGGGTTGACTCTGCGCTGACGGCCATCATGTTCTCAGCGATGTCGGCCATCTTGTTGGCGGCGGTGATGGCACCACCCATATAGATGGGCTGTCGGACCATGACGGAAACGGCAAACATGTTGCGGTTGTCGGTACGGAAGGCATTGGTGATGCTCTGTCCGATGCCGTCGAGGGCGTTGGCCGCGTGAGAGCCGAAGGTAGGAGCATATTGGCTGAACATCTGGCTGAGCTGCTGGGCTTGCTCCATGGTGATGAGGCCCTGCTGCACCCAGTTGGTGATCATGGAAGGAGCCTGCTGGGTGATGTTGCCCACGAGATTGGAGCCCAGATTGTTGAGTGCTGATTTCTGTTCGCTGTTGAGCAGGGAAATCTCCTTGCTGACGAACTCATATCCTCCGATGGCACTCACCTTGGGAAGGTATTTCGTGCGCAAGGCCTTGCGGGTGTTGGCTGCAATGTCCTGCTTCAATTTTGAAATGCCCATCTGCTTGTTGTTGCGCAGAGCCATAGACCGGCAACTGTCGAGCGTGAGCAACTGCTGCGCCTCAGCCGGTAGGAGAGAGGCTGCCAGCATACAAATGGTTAAGACCTTTTTCATATATTAGTTAAACGAAAAACTTTTCGATCCGATGAGGCTTCCGTCGGCGAAGATACTCACCTGATAGGAGCCGTCGCTGAGGAACTCTTTCACGTTCCAGTAGGTGGTGAGGGGTGTCTCCTTGCCGGTGTATTCCACCTGTTTGCGCATGGAATACTGCAGGGCGCGGTTCTCGAAGGGGAAGGTTCCGCCGTCGGAGAGTACCGTTCCGCTGGGGGTCTTGATGCGCACATAGATATGGCGCACGCCATTCTGGGCGGTTACGTTCTTGGCGAGCGAGAAATCCACCTGCAGATTCTTGGCCTTGCTTACGCGCTTGGTGGGCTTGCCACGTTTGTCGAGGAGTTGCATCTGGATGTTGATGGCGTCGAGCTGCGAGGCGATGGCCACTTTCTGCGAGAGGTCTTCGTTGTTGGCGCTGAGGGAGTCGAGCTGCTTGGCAGATTCCTCCAGCTGTCCCTTCACCATGAGGTTTTCGGCCTGCAGGTTCTTGTTGAGACGGTTGAGGGAGTCTATTTCGAGCACATAGCTGCGGATGACGGCGCGGCAGGTGGCGAGTTCTTTCTTCAGGCGCGTGATTTCAGCGGCATCGGTAGCCTTCACCTGCTGGAGTTCCTTGAGGAGTTCCTGCGTGCGGAGCTGCTCCTTGGTGAGTTGTGCCAGGATGGAGTCGTTATTGATTTGAGTCTTGAGTTCACTATACTGCCTTGTGAACTGCTCATATTCGTTTTCCATTTCCTTTTTGTCGAGTTCGGCAAGTTCCTGCATGGCGGCATTTTCCTGTTTCTGCTCATTGAGTTGAAGGGCGAGCCACGTAGCTCCTCCTGCGAGCAGGAGCAAGGCGATGATCAGCGGAATGAGAATTTTTTTCTTCATTTTAAAAAGAGGTTTCTGAATTTCCATTGCAAAAGTATCTTTTTTCTCTTAAATTGCAAAGAAAATTGTTTTCGCATTCCCCTCAGAATTGAAAATTTAATATTTTTACGGAAAAAATGGACAAAATTAAAAATTATTTTATATATTTGTGGCATTAAATCGGCAGCTTATGGGAAAACATAGTTTTTGGTATGAAGCGTTCCATCTCTATTATGATGGATTCCGGCAGATGACGCTGGGCAAGACCTTGTGGCTGATTATCGGCATCAAACTCTTTATCATGTTTGCCATCCTGAAGGTATTCTTCTTTCCCAATTTCCTGAAGCAGAACACGCAGAAGGGTGGGGAGGCAGATTTCGTGACTTCAGAGTTTGTGGAGCGCGTTGGAGAGTGAAAGTGAAGAATGAAAGTGAAGAATGAAGAGTGAAGAGTGAAGAGTGAAGAATTTGCTACCGCGCGGGCTTTTTCTGAAACTTGAAACTTGAAACCTGTCATCGTTTTCTTCAGAAAACGCTTTCAGAATAAATGAATGAAAGAAACTTGAATTTTTCGATTAAGCGAGAGCCATGATGCTTGCATCAATGGCCGAGCGTGAGAAAAATCATCAACGGAGTTGATAAATTATAAATTAAAAACCTAATGATATGATGAACAATTTATGGTTAGCAGTTGATGCCAGTACGATTGACTGGTCGCGGGCACAGTTTGCCTTGACGGCTATCTATCACTGGCTTTTTGTTCCGCTTACGCTGGGACTGGCTGTCTGTATGGGTATTATGGAGACCTGTTATTACCGCACGAAAGATGAATTCTGGAAGCGCACGGCCAAGTTTTGGCAGAAGCTCTTCGGCATCAATTTCGCCATGGGCGTAGCTACGGGCATTATCCTGGAGTTCGAGTTCGGTACGAACTGGAGTAATTATTCTTGGTTTGTGGGCGACATCTTCGGTGCGCCTCTGGCCATCGAGGGCATCGTGGCTTTCTTCATGGAGAGTACCTTCGTGGCCGTGATGTATTTCGGATGGAATAAGGTGTCAAAGGGATTCCATTTGGCTTCCACCTGGCTGACGGGTATCGGTGCCACCATTTCGGCATGGTGGATTCTGGTGGCCAATGCTTGGATGCAGTGTCCTGTGGGATGCGAGTTTAATGCCGATACGGTCAGGAACGAGATGGTGTCGTTCCTGGATGTGGCCCTTTCGCCTTTTGCCGTCGTGAAGTTCTGCCACACGGTGATTTCGGCATGGATTATCGGTGCCATCTTTGTGGTGGCCGTGAGTTGCTGGTATCTGATGAAGAAACGCGAGACCAGACTGGCGCTGGAGAGTCTTCGCATCGGGGCCATCGTGGGCCTCGTGGCATCCCTGCTGGCTGCTTTCACGGGACATATTTCAGGTGAGCAGGTGGCCGAAAAGCAACCGATGAAACTGGCTGCGATGGAAGCACTCTACAATGGCGGCATAGACCAGAGTCTGACGGCTGTAGCCTGGGTGAATCCTTTCCGTCAGCCCGATTATACCGTTGAAGAAGAACCGCCATTGCGCATCGCCATGCCTTACGCCCTCTCCATTATGGCTACACGCGATCCTCATGGCTACGTGCCGGGAGTGAACGAACTGCTGAATGGCTATACGCGTCCTGACGGAACCCGTGAACCATCTGCCGACGAGAAGATAGCCATGGGAAAGAAAGCCATCATGGCGCTTGCTGCCTACCGAAAGGCCAAGGCCAAGGGCGATGAGGCCACTGCCGCTGCGCAAGGGCAAATCATCAAGGATAATTTCAAGTATTTCGGTTATGGCTACATCAAGGACAAGGCGGAGCTGGTGCCCTATATCCCGATCAATTTCTGGGCTTTCCGTCTGATGGTGGGATTAGGCTGCGTGTTCATCCTCTTCTTTGCCGTCATCCTCTTCATGGACTGGCGAAAGAAAGACCTTGCCAATCTGCCCAAGTGGCACTACGTGGTGGCCATCATCCTCGTGCCGCTGGCTTATGTGGCATCAGAGAGCGGATGGCTCGTCGCTGAGTTTGGCCGTCAGCCATGGACCATTCAGGATATGCTGCCTGTATCGGCTTCGGTCAGTGACGTTCCTTCCGGCAGCGTAGCCCTCACGTTCTTCATCTTCCTGGCCCTCTTCACGACGATGCTTATCGTGGAAATCAATATTCTCTTTAAGCAGATTAAGCGTGGACCGGAGGAATAGAGTTTATAGTTGAGGGTTTATAGTTGAGAGTTTATAGATTTTTGAGAATTTAGAATTAAGCATTATGACATACGAATTTCTGCAACATTATTGGTGGTTCCTGGTTTCTCTGCTCGGTGCGCTGCTCGTCTTTCTGATGTTCGTTCAGGGAGCTAACTCGCTCATTTCTTCTCTTGGCCGTACGCCAGAGGGAATGCGGATGGTGCTCAATTCCACGGGGCGCAAATGGGAGATCACCTTTACCACGCTGGTTACCTTTGGTGGTGCTTTCTTCGCCTCCTTCCCGCTGTTCTACAGCACCAGTTTCGGCGGTGCCTATTGGGTGTGGATGCTGATCTTGCTCACGTTTGTGCTGCAAGCCGTGAGCTATGAGTTCCAAAACAAACTGGGCAACATCCTTGGCCCCAAGACGTTCCGCTTCTTCCTCGTGCTCAACGGAGTGCTCGGTCCTTTCCTCATCGGAACGGCCGTGGCCACTTTCTTCAATGGCTCCAATTTCCTTATTGAGAAGGCTTCATTGACAGACCAGCTGCAGCCCATCATCAGCCGTTGGGCCAATGCCTCCAACGGATTGGATGCCGTGCTCGATCCCTGGAACCTGATACTTGGCTTTGCCGTGCTTTTCCTGGCTCGCGTGCTAGGCATTCTCTATGTGATGAACAATGTGAACGATGAGGATGTGCGCAGCCGGGGATCGGTGCGCCTCGTCGGCAATTCGGTGGCATTTCTTATCTTCTTCCTGGCATTTCTCATCCGCACCCTGCTGAAAGACGGCTATGCCTATAATCCGCAGGATGGAGAAATCATGATGCAGCCGATGAAGTATCTCACCAATCTGGTGGAGATGTGGCCCCTGCTCATCTTGTTGCTTGTGGGTGTAGGCGGAGTGCTCTATGGCATTGGCCGTACCATCTGGAGCAAGACCTACGTCAAAGGAATATGGCCCGCAGGTATCGGAACGGTACTCACGGTGCTCGTGTTATTGCTTCTTGCGGGGTGGAACAATACCGCTTACTATCCCTCGAATGCAGACCTGCAGAGTTCGCTGACCATTCAGAACAGTTGCTCCTCTGAGTTCACGTTGCGCACGATGTTCTATGTGTCGCTGCTCATCCCGTTTGTATTGGCCTACATAGCCTATTGCTGGTATTCGCTCGACAAGAAGAAGATCACCAAGGAAGAAATCCGCGAGGGAGAAGTGTATTGAAGATTAAGATATTTGTATTTTCGGAAAATGAGAAGACTATTATTGCTGACTATGCTGTTGCTGGGTGTGCTCAGGATGCAGGCCCAGGAACAGCGCCCCGTGGTGGCTTTGCAGACAGACAGCGGCACCATCAAGATTGCACTCTACAATGAGACACCGCTCCATCGTGATAACTTCCTGAAACTGGTGCGTGAAGGATTCTACGACGGCGTACTTTTCCACCGTGTCATTTTCAGTTTTATGATTCAGACGGGCGACAGCCTTTCGCGCCATGCAGAGCCAGGCAAAGTCTATGGCGACGGGTTCTACGAAAAGTATAAGATTCCCGCCGAAATACGCTATCCGCAGCTGATTCACCGCCGTTGGGCCGTGGCTGCCGCGCGTGAAGGCGATGAGAAAAATCCGCAGATGGAGTCGTCAATGTGCCAGTTCTATATCGTCTATGGCCGTCGCTTCAACGACGATATGCTCGACGAGCAGCAGGAGCGGCTGGATGAATACACGAAAGGCCGCATCCAGATGTCGCCCGAAACGCGTGAGATATACAAGAAATACGGTGGCACGCCCCATCTTGACGGACAATACACCGTCTTCGGAGAGGTTATTGAGGGAAAGGAAGTGGTTGACAAAATCCAGCGCGTAGAAACAGATGCGAATGCCCGCCCCGTGGGTGACATCCGCATCTTGAAGGCTACCGTTGAGTAACCCTAACGATAACCCTAACCTTAACCATAGCAATAACCCTAACCCAAACCTTTATTTGAATAATGTAAAAAGGTTAAGGTTAGGGTTAAGGTTATGGTTGACGTTGACGTTAGAACGTGCAGGGCAGCGCCAGCAACTGGTAATACAGTGTGCGAGCCATGCGCTGCTGCCCTTTGTCGTTGGGATGCAACCGGTCGTAATCGTGTCCGAAGTATTCCTGCCCCTCATGCATGGGGTAGAGTCCGCTTGTGGCATTCCAGTCAATGACGGGAACGGCCCAGATGTTGCCGGCTTCTTTCACGCAATTGACGAAGTCGCCTATGAAGTTACCTTTGTCGTTGGCAAAGTCTTCTGTGGGCTGCCAGTTCTTCTCGTTGGCATAGAAACGTGCACGATGGATGGGCGTAAGCAGCACAATCTGCTTCTCGGGATACATACGTTTCACGGAATCCAGGGCCGTATTGATGCGTCCGCGGAAGGTTCCTTCATCGAAGTTAAGCGTGCGATGACGCCGTTTTTCCCAATGCCTCGTAGAACCGCCGTGGGCATATTCCACGCTGTCGCAGGTCGTCTGATACCACTGTCCCAGGGGGACGCCGTTGTTCCAGTCGTTGGTTCCCATGAAGATGATGATGGCATCTACGCTGTCGGCATGTTCCTCTTTCAGCTGGTTAGCCTGCCGTATCACGTCATTCCATTGGCGTCCGCTCACGCCATACACATAGGGCGTGATGCCAAGCCATTCTTGCAGCCATGCCCAGTATTTCTTCTGTGCGGCTTTGTTTCGTGGGTCGGTGATGGAATCGCCCAGATAGGCCACTCGTTTCCCCTGCCAGGGGTGTTGAATCAGAGTCTGTGCTGCGGCTGGCATTGCCAATGCGAAGCACAGCGCTAAAGTCAGGATTTTCTTCATATATGTTTAAGTTTTAATCACTCAATCAGCCGTTTGATTTGGGCATCCGTGGCTTCGGGCACTATCTTGCGGAACTGTGCCCAGAGGCGTTCAAGCGATTCCTCAGGACTGCGCTCACACTGGCAGGCCTCCTTGCCATAGAGTTGCTCGGGCGTGGTCAGCAATGACCAACCCCAGCCGTATTCGCGATTATGACGATCGCGGGGATACACGAAATCTTCCGTCACGATATGGCAACCCATCTGCAGACGGGTGACATAGCCGTCGAACTTACTGCGCATCTTCGGCCCCGTGAAACCGCAGGCAGCCCGCAGTTCGCGGGTGATGAGACTGCCGTTCTCGCGGAGGATGTTGAGGATGCTGTCCTCGATGCTGCCTTCTTCGGGAATGGGATGGCGGCTTCGGCGGTAGTTGCAGAAGTCAGGCCACCATTCGCGGCTGATGAATCCCGCTTTCTTGTTGAAAAACTTGCCATACACCAGCCCCCCGTCGGTGACGGCCGGACCTTTCCATTTCCACATGGGCCAGTCCCATCCGCCATCGGGAAACACCACGTAGCGGCAGTCGCTGTCCACGATGCTTTCTGCCGAATATCCCCATATCCCGCTGTCCAACAGGGGCAGGAATCCTATCTTCTTAACGTGGGCAATGAGTTGTGCACAAGAACTGATAGCCATATTAATTATACGTTATTTCGTTGCAAAATTACGATTTTCTGCTCAATTGGCATACTAAATATTGCTTAAAGATGATACTTTTATGCTTTTTTCTAAAACTTCTGTCCGCCAAAATTGGATTTTTGTAAAATAATTATTAGTTTTGTGGCAACTATTTGATAATAACCTTTACATATTTTAGATCGTAAATCATGAAGACCATTAACCTGAAGTGCGTAGTGGCTTTTGTGTCGCTGCTTTTCCCCGTTGTCCTTGCAGCACAGTCACAGCGTGAGACTATCCGTTTCAATGAGGGCTGGAAGTTCGCTTTCGGCCATGCTGCAGATGCCACCAAGGACTTTGGTTGCGGAACGGAGTATTTCAACTATCTCACCAAGGCCAATTCCATCCACAACGAAGGCCCTTACAGCAAGAAGTTTGACGATAGCCAGTGGCAGTCCGTGCAGTTGCCTCACGACTTTGTGACACTCCTTGGATTCGACCGTAAGGCCAGCCATTCCCATGGCTATAAGACCGTGGGCTACCGTTACCCCGAGCATAGCGTGGGATGGTATCGCAAGCAGTTCAACATTCCCAAGGAAGACCTCGGCCGCCATATCATGCTTCGTTTCGATGGTATCTTCCGCAACGCCACGGTGTGGTTCAATGGTTTCTACATGGGCACGGAGCCCAGCGGCTATGCCTCGCAGGTGTACGACGTGACCGACTACGTGAACTATGGCGGCGACAATCTGATCTGCGTCCGTGCGGATGCTTCCCTCGAAGAAGGTTGGTTCTACGAGGGTGCGGGCATCTATCGTGATGTGTGGCTTGAGAAAATGGCCATGCAGCACGTGGCACCCTTCGGCACGTTCGTCTATGCCGAGCTGCAGTCGCCCTATCAGTCAGCCTCTATCCACGTAGAGACGGAAGTAGCCAATAGCGCGCTGACCACTGCTGGGTGTGAAATTCGTCATCAGATGCTCGATGCTGAAGGCCACGAAGTGGCTCACACCTCTGCCGAGACCCTATCACTGGAGGCTAAGCAGACAGGCAGCAACCATCAGGTGATGACGCTCCAGAACCCCCATCTTTGGAGTCCTGAGCATCCTTATATATATAAGGTAGTGACCACGGTGAGCGTTGGCGGAAAGGTCATTGACCAATACACCACCAACACTGGCATCCGCTCCATTGCCTTCGATGCCGATCGCGGCTTCTTGCTGAATGGTAAGCCCCTGAAACTGAAGGGTGTGAATATGCATCAGGACCATGCCGGCGTGGGTGCTGCCATCCCTGATGCCTTGCTTTCATGGCGAATCCGCCAGCTGAAGCAGTTGGGATGCAACGCCTACCGTTCGTCTCACAATCCCATGACGCCCGCCCTCTTGGATATCTGCGACCGCGAGGGAATACTCGTAATCGACGAAAATCGCCTGATGGGCATCAACGACGAGCATCTGCGACTTCTGGAACGCATGATCAAGCGCGACCGCAATCATCCCAGCGTCATCCTCTGGAGTGATGGCAACGAAGAGTGGGGAATTGAGAACAACGAGCAAGGCATCCGCGTGGCTGCTTCCATGCGCGCCTTTACCCGTAAGCTGGACCCCACACGTCCATCCACGGTAGCTAATGCCGGAGGCACTCAGCTCCTGAAGTCGCTCGACGTGGTGGGCTACAACTATATCATGCAGAACAACGTGGAAAACCGCCGTCGCGAGCATCCCGAATGGAAAATCGTGGGCACCGAGGAAACCACCGGTTGTGGCACGCGCGGCATCTATTTCAACGACCCGCAGCAACCAGGCCACATGCCCTCCATGAACTATCGGCAGCCAGCCGACACGAAACATCCCTACGAGAATGTCATCGAGCGTGGCTGGCAGTTCTATGCCGATCACGACTGGGCTTCAGGCATTTTCTATTGGACGGGTTTCGACTATCGAGGCGAGCCTAATCCCCTGTCGTATCCCGCCGTCATCTCAGAGTTCGGCATCCTCGACTATTGCGGATTCCCCAAAGACGAAGCCTGGTATCTCAAGTCGTGGTGGACCGAAGAGCCCGTGCTCCACATCTTCCCCCACTGGAATCTGCAGGGACATGAGGGCGAGTCCGTTGAAATATGGGCCTATAGCAACTGCGACGAAGTGGAACTTTCGGTCAATGGCCGTTCCTTGGGCCGCAAGCCCATGCCCCGTAACGGTCATCTGAAGTGGGAGGCAGTCTATCAGCCCGGAAGCCTGAAGGCTGTAGGCTATAAGAACGGCAAGAAAATCCTTACCCAAACGCTTCACACCACCGGTAAGGCTGCCCGCATGCAGCTCGCGGCCGACCGTCAGCAGATTGCAGCCGATGGGCGCGACGTGAGTGTGGTCACCGTCAGTATCCTTGATTCCAAGGGTAGGGTAGTGCCCGATGCCTGTCCGGTGCTGAAACTCCGCTTGCAGGGCGAAGGCCATATCCTCGGTGTAGGCAATGGCAATCCCTCATGGTTAGGCAGCGATCATCCTGCTGATGCCGACTGTCATGAGTTCCAGGTGGAAGCCTTCAACGGCTACGCCCAGGTGCTCATTCAGAGCAACAAGACAGCAGGCCCCCTCACGCTGGAGTGTTCTTCCGCCGACATGAAGCCCGCCGTCCTTCATCTGGCGACTGTCTCTCAATAAGAAAATCAGAGGTGCCTTCATGTCTTCATGGGCACCTCATCTCGTTGATAATGTGCATCTTTTTATTCAAATTATATTATTACTCTGTTGAAAATTTTTTGAACCATTCACAATATCTCACAACAGTTTACCCCTCAACGTTTTACGGTGAAGGGTTCTGAGACGCGCCCTTCCATCCCCCTGAGAGAGGGAGCAGATTCTAAAAGTTTGGTTTGCTTTCACCTTTTTTGTACAGGCTTCCACATCGTTGAATCAAAACATCATCGGAAGGACCTCAAAACATCATCCGTTGCCCTTCAAAGTATCATCGAACGGAGGTCAAAGTATCATCGGATGAAAAGAATTATCTAGAAAAAACTGAGTAATTAATGCTAAATTATTCAAGTATCTTTTGTGCTTAGACTAAAACATACATCCTACATAAAATTCCAGGGAAGCCCTTTTTACAAAGGGATTACTAGCAATGTATGTTTGTCAAAAACATACATAAACCTACATACATTCAGAATGTATGTTTATGCTGATGGCAGGCGGCTCGCTCCTGATTATTTTTCGCGTTCAGTTTAATGGGCGAAACTAACGGTTTTTATTAGGAAAACTGTTAGTTTCTATGGGAAAAACTGTTAGTTTCTGACTTTAAAACTACAGAAACTGCCGGTAGCATGAATGTATGTTCATGTATGTTTAAAACAAACATACATACGCCAAACCGCCTATAAACACAGGCGATTTGGAGGCTTTTATGTATGATGTATGTTTTGGGGGGGTGTAAACAGAGAATTGCGATGTTCAGGAACCGGCATCTACCATCTTGCAAGATGGTGTTAGGTTGTAGATGATGCATGGCTATTTTAAAGATGAGTAATTAAGGTAGAATTAATAACCTCTATTGTATCTTTCGGAATTCCTAACGACGCAGCATAAACTGGCCAGTGCGCAACGACGTCAATCGTCTTTTCTATAATCTCGCGAGGAGACTTTATATTCATAGAAGATGCCACAGTCAAAAGATCATCCATTGTAAAATCCGACCATTTATTATTGATTGACATCTGATGCTGCGATGTCCATTTTCCTTCAGGATTATACGACCACGATATATCATACGCCGGTGATAGTCTCCATTTCCCTGTCTTGTCCATTAAGAAAGAAATGTTTTTAGTGTGGTCATCCTGATTCCTTGCCACCACATTGAATATCATTCTTCTAAACATCTCTTCTGCCTGAAAATAAGGCAACCTTAATTGTCGCATTACCAGAAAGGCCTGTTCATACGAATAAGCCCTTAACATCTTGTAATCATAGTGAGCTATGCCACAAAGTGTCTGCATGTGCAACTTTTCCTTCCCTCCAACACGGTCAAATCGCTTAGTCATGAAATGCGACCTTCCATTTTCGGGAAGAATCCTGCAAGGCATCATCTCTATTCCTGCATCCTTTGCCATCAGGTAATAGGCATATTCAATTAAACCATAAAACTTTGGGTCTCCCAGTTCTTGATTAGTCACTCCGTCCAGTTTCAACAACCAGTGTTCAAAACCCTCTGGTGCATCTATTTGTCCAGAACGAACTTCCTGTGTCTTTTCATTATAGGCAATGACGGCTTTAGCTCTCTGTCCACCAGCAGAAGTACCCACCTTGATAATGTTGATAAGAGCTTCTTTTCGGTCTTGACTGAGGTTCGTATCAAGCTTAGATTTCTGATTCAGAGCCTCGCGTGCCACCTCCACTAGGGAGTCTATCTCTATCCTTGTGTCCTTTTCCAAAAAAGTGTCCTGTGCGGGTTCAAACTCCAATGCGCCCATACTTCTTTTACCTTGATAGCACAGACGTTCAACAGGATTGGCAAAAGATCTTCCAATAGTTGCCAGCCATCTGTCAAGCAGAGCCTTACCATATGCATCGGGCAAGGCGTCGGCCAATAGTCCTGGTAATCCCATGAAAGTATCCTTTGATATGGATGTAAACTGATATGAACGATGTGGATTCAAAGGCATCAAGATTGGTGACAAATTTAAGCCCAATCTCTCAAAAGACGGTTCATATTCAAATACGGCAGACTCGGTGTTCTCATTCCACATCACGACTCCAGCTCTTTGCCCCCAAATATTGATATAAGCTAATGTTACCATTCTGAATCTTTGCTATTTATAATGCTTGTCGATGACTTCACTCTTTCTTTCTTTTTATTATTCTTCATCAGTTTTGCGTATGCAACAGGACTTATAGATTCTTCTTGGAAGAAGGAATCAAGATAGTCTAAATGCTCAAGGGCTCTTAACAACTGTATGACAGTAAGCAAGGAGGTCGTCTTGCCATTTTCAATGGAACTGATAGTAAACACGGAGACTCCTGCCGCATCGGCAAGCTCCTTCTGTTTCATATTCTTTTCAATCCTCAGTTCCTTTAATTTTGAACCGATCTGTCGCATAATTGCGGCATTTGTTTGTATATACAAGTCCATATAACTATAGATATATCTTAAATTATGGCGCAAATATATATATAACTTTTGAAATATCCAAATTTATTGCAATGTATTTTTAAGTTATTTGATAGTTGCCGCAGCAGCAGTTTCCACTTCTTGGAATCAAGAATCAGTCCTGCTGATTTAGAAAGTCTTCCCTAAACAGGGAGGAACCAACGGTCGCTGGCCAAAGGGAAAAACAATTAGGTGGGTCTCTTTTTCTTCAGGGAGGACTTTTTGTTCTATGTGCACATGCTCCCTCCCTCGGGAGGGATGGGGAGGGGTTGTTCTTTACCCTTCATCGCAACCCCTTGCTATCGCGCAAGTTACATTATTTTGTGAAGCGTTTTATTTTTCTGAAACACTTTGAAAACACCACACCTAGATTTATTTTTATTGCACTCATGTACCGTTGTAGCAGTTCCACTTCCTGAAATCAAAAACCAGTCCTGCTGACTCATATTTGATGGTTGTGTGTATATCGTCAACAAATAATACAAGCATTATTTTAGCATTCGCTGCTCCAAAATTTGTTTGTTTAAGTTATTTGTCGTATATTTGCAACGGATTAAAACCTATTGATTCATGGAAGCAGCAGTACAATCAAAGCCGTTCACCCCTTTCCAGATAGAAATGCTGGAAATGGTGTCGCGTGTTTCTACTGAGGCGGAGATGCAGGACATCCGCCGTATGCTCGGCCAGTATTTTGCCAAGCGCGCAGAGGATGCTCTCGACCGTCTTTGGGATGAAGGTGTTCTCAATGAGAGCGTAATAGAAGAGTGGAAACATGAACACATGCGCACTCCATACAAGCAATGAACATCGTCCTTGATACCAATTGCCTGATTATGTCGCTTTCGCGTCGTAGTCCCTATTATTCCGTTTGGCGAAATTTCGTTGAGGGGAATTATACTTTGTGCATATCCAATGAGATTCTGGCTGAATACGAGGAAATCCTTATCAAGAAAGTCGGACCAGAGATTGCGTCGAATGTAATCTCAGCAATCCTCGACCTGCCAAATACCAGGATGATACAGGTGTATTATCATCTTCGGCTCATTACAGCCGATCCTGATGATGACAAGTTTGTTGATTGTGCATTCAAGGCCAATGCCCGCTATATCGTCACACAAGACCATCATTACGATGTACTGAAGCGAACCCCGTTTCCCATCATTGATGTGATTGACATCGATGAATTCATCAAAGTGCTGAATGGACAGTAGCCTATCTCATTGTCTTCTGCAAATACCTTCTAAGTGAGCAGGAATCGGTTCCCGTTCACCCTATTTGTCAATTTTTCATCGTCAACTCGTATTACCAAAGCCTCCTGCTTCCGTAAAAGCAGTTCCACTTCTTGGTATCAAAAACCAGTCCCGCTGATTCTTAAGATGCTGATATGTTCAGGAACCGGCATCTGCCACCTTGCTCACAGGGGTCATTTTCAAACCCTTCACCGCATCCCCTTACTATAATGCAAGTTACATCATTTCGTGAAGTGTTTATTCTTCTGAAACACTTTGAAGACACTACACCTAGATATATTTTTATTGCGCTCCTGTTACCGCAGCTGCAGTACCACTTCCTGGAATCAAAACCAGTACCGCTAATTCACAAAATACTTTTTTATTGTAGTATGAACTATCATTTTCCCTATACAAACGAAATCAATCTGTTTTTCTATATTCTAATCTCTTAATCTACATTACATTCAGCTTCTGGATCTCCTTCAAAAGCTCCCCTATAAGCATCTTCTAAGAAACTAACATCCATGTCATCATAAGGTTCACTATATTTATTGCATTCGTACTCTCTTACAGCTTTTTCTAAATAATCAATTCGTGAACGCATATGTGTGCCAATGGGATATTCTTCTTTTAACTGATCGATAAGATAAGGATTAACTTCGAGACAACCTTTTTCTACAAGTAAGGCTAAATATTTATAATTCCTACGCAGGACTTTTATAAAACTCCAACCTTCATATAAAGCATATCCATATGGGTAATCGTAACATCTATAAGTTTTCAATTTGTCATCTTTTTTGTTAATTGTATAATAATTATGGTGGCAGTCGCTATAAGTACAAAGTCTTTCTAGTAATTCATCCATATCTTCATCTTCATCAACCATTCTGTATTGCACATGAAGTCCTTTTTCTTTAATCATCTTTGCCAAATATCGATGATGCTCCCTACTCATTGCTCCTATAGACCAACCTGTGAAAGCTCCTCTCCTTAAAATAAACCCTCTATAGTCGTTATTTGGGCATCTATTTACATCAACAAGAATCGGATTATGGAAATTTAATGTTGGAGTATAATACTCTTTTGTTTGATAATTATTATCGGCTGTCCCTTCTGTAATCACAGTATATATACTGTTATATTCCGTTCCGATTTCATCAAAAACAGGAAGTGCAGCAACTCTTTTTTTCTCTTTATCGTAAAGACCATATTGCTTTTTGGAAAAATAAGCATATTCAGGAGATTCCTCATAAAACTCCATACGCAATTCTAATAGATATTCTATACTAGGTGATAACGAAAACAAGACAAGGTCATAGTCAATATAGTCTGGATAAATCTTTATATTATAATCATCCAGTTCATATCCTACCTTAAATAGTTCTCTTCTGATTATATCTTCAAGTACGTTATTCATAGTCTCTATGTAGCCCAATATTATTCATGTAATCTTCAATTATTTTTTTCCCGTTTAAATCTGACATCATTAAACGATAAGGTTCCTGCATTTCCTCAAAAGTATTTTCGCGACTACTGAAACGAAAAACAGTAGAATTAAGCAGGCTCTCTTCCACGACATGTGCATATTCCCCTTTCTCCGATAAAACAAGGTGCATAGAATAGGAAAAATCTTGTCGTTCTTCTGGAGAGAGTATGCAAAACAATGTTTCAAAGAATCTAAGAGAAGTCGCTATTGATACGAAATCGTTAGGGAGTTCTTCAAATACGCCATTTGTATTTCTTAATTTTCCACATAGGATATTTGCACCACCTTGTTGTCTGCTTTGAATTATTTTTATGGAACCAATAATACATTCTGGTCTTCCATTAAGCAGTTTCTCTGTGGCAATAACGTTATAACTTGTCCCGTAGCCGAAATCATCCCAATCTGATTCTAACAAAACGAAATCTGCAATTTCATCCTGTTGGAAAAAAGGTTGATTAGAACCTTTCACTTGAAAAACCAATTTGTTTGCCATATAATTATATTGGTGCTAATAATTGTATTAATAAATATTACAACTGTATTCGTAATCGTTTATGCATCCTCTTTAATGCTCGTCATCACTTTTCGAAATGAATTCCAAAGCATATCTGCAGTGTTCTCAAGCCCCAAGGGAGATGTTTGCCGATCTCATTATTTAAAAAGAATGCCAGTGGAATATTTGGATTCCTCATATTGTTTCTCCAAAATCATAAGATATAATTAGTCAATATCTGACTACAAAGATATTTAATTGTTTTGAAACGGACAAATATATGAATGAATATTTTTTCGCAATTGTATGAAATAGCGGACTAATTGTATGAAATCTGAGGGAAACTGTTATTGAAGTCACTTCTTGCCTTGCATATCCAGTATACTTGTGTGAATATAGGTACTGGCTACTATGACAGATATGACAGAAGACGCAACTTCCTCTATAGGAAATTATTTACCCCCGACCTAAATGATTCTCTATATAAGAAAGTTATATATCTATCTGTCATATCTGTCATACCGCATAGAAACGGCACCCGTAAATGTGCCATTTACGCCTCGTAAATGATAGACTTAGGCATCGTAAATGATACATTTGGACTTAAAAAAACTCAGTCTGTTTTGTCTTTTTTGCGGATATTCTTTGCGTGTGCGGTAATTTTTGTATTAATTTTTCAGGCAACCGATAGGTACAACGAACACACCATCTTCCTTTCGCTGGTAGGCAAAATCGCCGGTAGCCGTAAGCACCATGAGGAATGAAGGCTTCTTCATCTTTGTCGTGTCAATCTTATCGGCAAGAGTTTTCAATGCAGATGCACCGTCATTGATGAGTTCATCACCACCGAGTTTAATCTCTATTAACCCATATCGCCCATTCCGTAAATGAAGCACTGTGTCACATTCCAACCCTGTCTTGTCCCTGTAATGATATACCTCGCCATCCAAAGCGTCGGCATATACACGCAAGTCTCTTACACATAGGGTTTCAAAAAACAAGCCCATTGTATTAAGGTCATTTATTAAATCCTGAGGCCCGAGTCCGAGTGCTGCCGTAGCTATTGATGGATCTACATAATAGCGCGTGTCGCTTGTACGTATGGCAGTCTTAGAGCGCAGATTGGGATTCCATGCGTGCATGTCCTCTATGACAAAGATCTTTCGCAGGGCTTTTAAGTAACTGTTAACGGTATCCTCGTCGAGGGTACTGCTGTCATTGGCAAGCATGTTTTCTCTTATTACGGCAAGAGCTGTCTGGCTACCTTGCTGACGTGCGTATGAACGCATTAGCCGCTTGACTCTTTCTGGATCGCGCTGAACACCGTCCACCTTCGAAGCATCAACATTTGCCACGGCATCGAAGTATTCCAACGCCCTGTCAAGAGCAATGTCCTCGCTTTGCAAAGTGGCTTTGGGCCAACCTCCCCGGCATATAAGATAAGCAATGCGTGAAAGGTCAAGGCTGTTTTCGCTGTAAAGGCCTTCTGTCTCGCCCTTAAATAATGCGTCAAGGCTTATCTCACCGTTTGATTCTCCTGATTCAAACAGACTCATCGGACGCATTGTCAATCTTGCAATACGCCCTGTTCCAGAATGTACCATTTCGTTTTTGTCGTTCTTGTTCGCTTCTGGGGGTACAGATGAACCTGTTAGCATATAAAAGCCGTCACCCTCACGGTGGTCAACATCATATCGTATTGCATCCCAGAATTTGGGGGCTACTTGCCACTCGTCAATAAGTCTTGGCGTTTCACCTTCGAGCAACTTCTTTATGTTGATGTCTGCCAATCGAAGATATTGGCTTTTGTGTTCCGGGTCAGACATGTATAGCGTACTCTTTGCCTGTTGTTCACAGGTTGTCGTCTTACCACACCATTTTGGCCCTTCCAAAAGAACTGCACCACATCCTTTGAGCTTACGTTCAAGCAACTTGTCGAGAATCCTTTTCTTGTACATTGTAGCGTCCTTTTTTTATAGAAATCCGCTGCAAATATAATACTTTTTGCTTGAATTCGGTAATTTGGCTGAATATTTTTCGGTAATTTGGCTTGTTTTCATTCGGTGCTTTGGCTTTGTTTTGTTCGGTAATCCGCGTCAATTTCAACTATAAGGCATTCTCATCGCTTTGCGGCACAATCTATTTCTAAGGGTTAGCTCTGTGCACAACTTGTGTGAATATAGGAACCGGCTCACTCCGCATAGAGACGGCATCCGTAAATGATATTTGCGATTTTTGCGGAAATATTTTGCGCTTGTGGTAATTTATTCTTACTTTTGCAGCCGAGATTGATATAATAATAGGTGTAAGAGCGTATGCGGAAAATCATTTTGGCAGACAGACAGGATATCACGCGCGCCGGCATGCAGTTCGTGTGCCAGGCTATGGAAGGCATTGACACGAAATATACGGAAGATAAGGCCGAACTGATGTTGGCGCTGAGGAATTGTGAGGATGCGGTGGTGGTGCTTGACTACACGACTTTTGACTTCAATGATGCCGACGAACTGCTGATCTTCAATCTCCGTTATCCAGAGGTGAGGTGGATTCTATTCAGCGAAGACTTGAGCCTGGAGTTCGTGAAGCAGATCATCGCTTCGAGCGGACAGTTCTCGGTGGTGCTGAAGGAGAGTCCGATGAGCGAGATTCGCGAGGCGCTCCGGTATGCGCTTCGCGGACAGCGCTATATCTGCCAGCGCATGGCGGAGATGCTGTTGTCGCCGCAGGCTGCTGCGAATGATGACGACGTGAAGCTGACGAAGACGGAGACGGAAATCCTGAAGGATATTGCGCTGGGCATGACGACGAAAGAGATTTCGGAAAAACGTTTCTCGAGTTTCCATACGGTGAATACGCACCGCAAGAATATCTTCCGCAAACTGGGCGTGAACAACGTGCATGAGGCCACGAAGTATGCGCTGAGGGCGGGACTGGTGGATTCGGCGGAGTATTATATTTAGTACGGTCTTTAAGGGCATAAAAAAACCAAGATTGTTTCACAACAATCTTGGTTTTTGTTTTCTAACTAACTTATTATCAACTATTCATTACTCATTTGCGGGTGCAAAATTACGATGAATTATGCAAAGATGTATCATTTTCTTGCAAATTTCTCACGTAAACGTTTGCAGAAATGGAAATAAAGTTGTAATTTTGCATATTAGAATAGAATATGCTGACATGTCGGCATCTACTTATTATCGGCTACTCATTATGAACAAGAGAAGAACTTCGCTGAAAGACTTGGCTGCCCGTCTGGGTGTCAGTATTGCTACGGTTTCGCGTGCTCTGCGCAATTCCCATGAGGTGGGTGACGAGATGAAGGAAAAGGTGCAGGCGCTGGCGAAGGAGATGAACTATCGTCCGAATCCTTTTGCTCAAAGTCTGCGCAAGGAGGCTCCGCGGATTATTGGCGTGGTGGTGCCCAATCTGGTCACTCATTATTATGCGGCTGTGCTCGACGGGGTGGAGGATTTTGCGGTGAAGAACGGCTATTCGGTGATTAGCGCGAACTCTCACGAAAACCATGGTCGCGAGGCAAGGGCCATCGACAACTTCATCAATCTGCATGTGGAGGGTATTATTGCCTGTCTGGCTCAGGACACCGTGGACTACAGTCATTTCAAGGAGATTCACGATATGGGCATTCCGCTGGTGTTCTTCGCACGCACTTGTCTGCCGGAGTTGTTTTCGTCGGTGGTGGGTAACGGCGATGTGGCTGCACAAGAGGCTACGCAGCACCTGATAGAGACGGGTTCGCGGCGCATTGCCTTCATCGGAGGGCCGAATCATCTTGACATGGTGCGCCGCCGTAAGCATGGCTATCTGGAGGCTTTGCGGGAGAACAGGATTGAGATAGACCGCACGTTGGTGGTCTGCGACAAGATTGACTACGACGTGGCTCGTGAGCGCGCTATTGAACTGCTCAGGCGCGAAGACCGCCCAGATGCTATTCTGGCGTTCAACGATATCATCACCTATGCTGCCTTTGATGCCATTAAGGCCAGCGGGCTCCGGATTCCGGAGGATGTGGCCATCATCGGTTTTACGGATGGTGACACTTCCGCCCACGTGACTCCGAAGCTTTCGGTCATCATGGACCAGGCGCATGCTCAGGGCACGAAGGCCTGCGAACTGCTGCTGAAGCATATTGCGGGAGAGAAAAAAATCTCGAAGGAGGTGGTGCCCATGATTCTGAAGATCAGGGAATCGAGCGAAAAACATTAGTTTCATAATAGCGACATATTGAAAATCCTCCAACACGTTGGGGGATTTTTTTAGCAATAAAAGGTAAAAATGTATTAAAAAATTGTTTTTTTCATCTATACTTATTATATTTGCAGCGTCATCATCGCTGTTATGGGTATGAAGCAAATTCTTTTACTGAAATGGCTTGTTCTGGGACTTGTTGTTCTCCTAGGCATGGACACCCATGCACAGGTGGAACGTGAGTTCAGAAAGGTGCTGTCGAACGGTGAGGTGTCGAATGCGAGCGTACATTGCATGCTCCGCGACCGTCAGGGATTTATCTGGTTCGGAACGACTTCAGGACTGGAACGTTTCGACGGCTATCACTTCAAGACATTCCATTCGCGATCCTCCGATCCCGAGTCGCTTCTGGACGATGGCGTTGACGAGATACATGAAGACCAGTACGGACTGCTCTGGGTACGCACGTCGTCGGGCTATTGCGTCTATAATCCCGAAACGGAAAAGTTCGACCGCACGCCCGAGGAGTGGATGAAAGGCGTGGGAATGTATGGCAGGCCCAATCGCCTCTTCATAGATTCGCGGAAGAATATCTGGTCGGTGGTGGATGGCAAGGGGTGCTATTACTTTGACGCCAAGACAGACAAACCGTTCCTTTTCAAGATGGGCCGCAAGAAAGACGCTATTCCCAACGGAACGGTGACTGACATCACGGAGATAGAAGGTACGGTGGTGCTGATCTACAACGACGGCACGATGGTGCGCCTGGATGCCCATAAGCGGAAACCTCTCTGGATCAGCACTTACTTTCCCGATCATCATTCGCCCAAGGGTTACGATTACAAATTGCTTATTGACACACGGGGCAACTACTGGGTGACGGTAGCGGGAATGACGAAGATATACTCGCCGAGCATGAAGAAGTGGTTTGACACCGTGCCGCAATGGCTGAAGGCCAACGGGGCAGAAACCTCGCTTGAGCATATCCTCGTGCGGGATATTCGGGAAGATAATCATGGCCGCCTGTGGATAGCCACCGACCACAACGGCCTGATGATGTTCAACTGGAAGACGAAGGAATGCCTGTCGTTCAAGAACGATAAGAACAATCCTACGTCGTTGCCCGAAAACGCGCTGAATGCCCTGATGCTGGACCCCAATGGCGCGCTCTGGGTGGGTACCTACAAGAATGGTGCGGCCTATTCGTGGGACTATCTTTCCATCTTTGAATTTAGGGAAATAGGCGATATTAATGGCATCACGGAAGATGCTGACGGCAACTGGTGGCTGGGAACAAACTATCAGGGCGTGATCTGCTACAATCCACAGACGGGAGAGCGCAAGCGTTTCAGGCGCGATCAGACCCACCTCACCACAGATGTCATCGTCTCGGTGAAGCGAGCGAAGGATGGGGCGTTGTGGTTTGGCAGTTTCAATGGTGGACTGGCGTGCTATAAGAACGGCGTATGGAAGGCTTACCACAAGCAGGACGGACTGGCCGGAGAGAGTGTATGGTCGCTGGCCGAACTTCCTTCGGGCCATCTGGTTATCGGCATGTTGGGCTCGGGCGTGCAGATCTTGAATCCGCAAACGGGCGAATTCCGTACTTTCAACAGAAACAATTCAAACCTGGAGTCTGACTTTGTGTCGTGTGTGTCGCTATCAAAGCAAGGTCGCGTCATGATTGCCCATTCGCAAGGGTTCTCCTTGCTGGATCCCACGACAGACAAACTGGAGAACTTCACGAAAACGAGGTCGGGCAAGCTGTTCCTGAATCCGCAGATTAACCAGATGTACGAGGACTCTCGCGGACTGGTCTGGATAGCCACCAATTCAGGTCTTAATGTTCTTGACAAACTGAATGACGACCTGTACGAACTGACCATAGACAACGGACTGGGCGGAAAGGTGGCCTGCGGCGTTGCCGAAGACCATCATGGAAACATCTGGATTACCACGGATAAAGGCGTGGCACAAGTGACAGTCTCGCGCCAAGGCAAGCGTTGTGATTTCTCCATCGTGAACTACAACCATCTCGACGGATTGCAGGGAAGGCAGTTCAACTTCCGTTCCATCTTCACGAACCGCAAGGGCGACGTGCTCTTTGGCGGACAGGACGGTGTGAACATATTCCCCGAAGGCCGCAAAGAACCGGTTCAGACAAAGTCGGAAGTAATCTTCAGCGGCCTGATTCTCTTTGACCATCCGCTGGCGGTGGGCGAGGAGTATAACGGACATGTGGTGCTGGAAAAAGCCCTCAATATGACCCGCGAGATAGAACTCAGCTCGGATGATAATTCTTTTACCATACAGCTGGCTGCTACGACGATTGTGGTGCCTTCGCGCAAGCGTTTCTACTATAGGCTGAAAGGGCTGTCGGACAAATGGATGATGACACCGCCTAACCGCAACGAGGTGACCTTTACCAATCTCTCGCCCGGAACCTATACGCTCGAAGTGAGCATCGTAGGCCGTGACGGGCGTATCTCCAAGGAGGTCAGCACGTTGAAGATCAAGGTGAATCCTCCTTTCTACTTGTCGGCTTGGGCATTCCTGATCTATACCCTGCTCATTGCCGCAGGCCTGATTTATGCCTATAGGTTGTCGGTGCGCCGTCAGGAAGAGCGCTTCCGTGTGGAACAGTTGGAGCGTGAGCGCATCAGGGAAAAGGAACTCGATGAGAAGAAGATGAAATTCTTCACCAACGTGAGCCATGATCTCAGGGCTCCGCTGATGCTGGTTCTCCAGCCCCTGAACCAACTGCTGAAGAAAGAAGAGAATCCCAAGAAGAAGAACACCCTCGAAATCGTAAACCGCAACGCCACCAAACTACTTGGACTTGTTGACCAGCTGCTCGATTTCCGCAAGCTGGAAGATAGTCAGGTGAAACTCAATCCCGTGACGGGCGACATCGTGAACTATCTGCGCAGTATCTGCCGCTCGTTCAGGCTGTTGCAGGACCGAAACATCCATCTCACGTTTTACTCGCCCATGGAGTCGCTGGTGATGTCGTTTGATGATGACAAGATTGAAAAGGTGATGAATATACTCCTTTCCAATGCCTATAAGTTTACGAAAGACGAAGGTCGAGTGGATGTTTCCATTCAGCTGATGCCCAAGGCGGATGAACCCTCACAGGCCGAGGACCTCTTGCAGATCAAGGTGTCGGATACGGGCGTGGGCATTTCGGATGAAGACAAGAAGCATGCCTTCGATCGTTTCTACCAGGTGGAGGGGCAGGATATGCCTTCGTATGGTGGCAGCGGTCTCGGTCTTTCGATGGTGAAGGACTTTGTGGAGCTTCATGACGGAGAAGTCTTTGTGAACGACAATGCCGGACAGGGCACGGTGTTCACAATCAGGATACCCGTGCGCCACGATTTCAGTCTGTCGCAACTGAAGACCGACGAAACTGCAACTGCCGTGGATGCTGGCGCTCCTGAAAGCGAAACTGCTATGCAGGAAGATCAGACAGAAGGTCAGGCCGCTGCTGCCGGTGAGACCATCGGTAACGGAAAATACGAAGTGCTGCTGGTGGACAGCAATCGAGAGTTTATCAACTTCTTGATTGCTACGATGAGCGATTTCTATCGGTTGCGCGTGGCCTACAACGGCAAGGAAGCCCTGAAACTGGTAGAAGAAAGCAAGCCTGACGTCATCGTCAGCGATGTGGAGATGCCCGAGATGAACGGTCTGGAACTCTGCCGGGCCCTGAAAAGCAATATCGAAACGGCAAAGATTCCGTTCGTGCTGCTCACGACCCGAGTGTCGCCTGAGCAGAAGATTGAGGGCATGGAGAGCGGTGCCGATGATTATATCACCACGCCGTTTAACTTCGACCTGTTCAATCTGCGTGTCTCCAACCTGATTAAATGGCGCAAGTCGTCGGAGCAGACGAAACTCGATCCTCAGGTGAAGCAGATAGAGATTACGTCGCTCGATGAAAAACTGGTGCAGGATGCCACGGCCTATGTGGAGGACAATATCAACAATCCTGACCTTTCGGTGGAGACGCTGAGCGAGGCCATGAATATGTCGCGCGTGCATCTTTATAAGAAGTTGCTACAGCTGACAGGTAGTACGCCTTCGGAGTTTATTCGCCTGATTCGTCTGCGCCGCGCAGAGCAGTTGCTCCGCCAGAGTCAGTTGAGCGTGGCAGAGGTGTCTTATATGGTAGGCTTCAATAATCCGCGCTATTTCTCCAAGTATTTCAAGGACTTGTACGGCATGATGCCTTCGCAATACAAAGAGGCTAAAAAAAGATAATTTAACAGATTGGGCGTAAATTCTTAACGCTAACATTTTAATAAACGGTTTTTTAGTGCTATCTTTGCAAGCAAATTAAATCTATAAGACAAAATAAGCCGAAATGAAAATTGCTAGATTATTTGTTTCTGCCGTGCTGCTTACTTGTGTGAGTCTTGCACAGGCAGCAGTGACGAAAGACGGTAACCGCGTGACGGTTCAGTTGGACAATCCTGTGGCTAACGGTGCCAAGATTGTTTCTTTGCAAGTGATTAACGACAACATTATCCGCGTGCAGGCCACTTCTGAGGCCCAGCTGCCCCAGAAGCAGCAGAGCCTGATGATTGTGCCCCAGACGGTCAAGCCTCAGTTCTCTACTTCAGAGGAAGGAAACGACTTTGTGGTGAAGGCAAAGAATGTCACCGCTCGCATCGACAAGCGCAACGGCCGCGTCACTTTCTTCGATGCCAACGGCAAACAGCTGGCAGCCGAGACCCAGGACGGAAAGACTTTCTGCAAATTCCGCGTTCCCGAGCGTGAGATTGGCGTGGGCACTATTCCTGAGCAGCAGCGCAACGGTCTTTCGTGGACGCTGAAGTTCGAGAACCAGCCCGAAGCACTCTACGGACTCGGACAGCACCAGGCCGAAGAACTCAACATGAAAGGCAAGAACGAAGACCTTTTCCAATACAACACCAAGGTGAGCATCCCCTTTGTGCTCTCCACCAAGGGCTATGGCATCCTGTGGGATTCCTATAGCTATTGCCGCTTCGGCAACCCCAACGATTATCTGCAGCTGAACCGTGCGTTCAAGCTCTACGACAAGAACGGCAAGCCCGGCCATCTGACCGGAACCTATACCGACAAGGACGGCCAGAAGATTGTGCGCGGCGAAGATTCCATCTACTTTGAATTCGATACGCCTGCAGCCTCTGCCATTGCCAACCAGACGGAGCCCGGCGGCATCAAGAACCTGCCGAAGGGTTTCAAGATGAAAGGCGCCAAGGTGGTCTATGAGGGCTTTCTGGAGGCTCAGGAGACTGAGCTTTATCAGTTCATTCTCTACTATGCCGGCTACATGAAGGTGTATGTGGGTGGCGAAGAGGTGGTTCCCGAGCGCTGGCGCACAGCCTGGAATCCCAACACCTGGAAGTTCACGGCTCCGCTGAAGAAGGGCGTGAAGACCCAGCTGCGCATCGAATGGCTGCCCGATGGCGACGTGTCGTATTGCGGACTTCGCGTATCCGAGCCCCGCAGCCGCGAGGAGCGCGATCAGCTCTGCATCTGGAGCGAGATGAGTCGCGACATGGACTACTATTTCATTGCCGGTGAGAACTTCGACAAGATTATCTCGGGCTATCGCACGCTGACGGGCAAGGCTCCCGTCTATCCCAAGTGGGTGCTCGGTTTCTGGCAGAGCCGCGAGCGCTATAAGACACAGGCCGAAATCGAAGAGACACTGGCTGAGTTCCGCAAGCGCCAGATTCCCGTTGACAACATCGTTCAGGACTGGAACTACTGGAAGCTCGACTCATGGGGCGACCACACCTTCGAGGCTTCGCGCTATCCCAATCCGCAGCAGATGCTCGACAACGTTCACAAAATGGGTGGTCGCTTCATGATCAGCGTATGGCCTAAGTTCTACGACACCGTGGCCAACTACAAGGAGCTCGATGCCAAGGGCTGGATGTATCATCAGGCCATCACCGACGACATTCACGACTGGCTGGGCTTCCGCGGTTCGTTCTACGATGCCTACGCCGAAGGTGCGCGCAAGATGTTCTGGCGCCAGATGGACGAGAATCTCTATACGAAATATAATCACGGCATTGATGCCTGGTGGATGGATGCCTCGGAGCCCAACGTGCGCGACTGCACGCCCATGTGGTATCGCAAGGCCTTGAGCGGCCCCACGGCGATGGGGTCTTCTACAGAATACTTCAACGCCTACAGCACGGTGAATGCCGATGCCATCTACAACGGACAGCGTTCGCTCTTCAAGGGAAAGGCCAACGAGCCCCGCGTGTTCCTGCTCACCCGTAGCGGTTTTGCCGGCGAACAGCGTTACTCCACCGCTACCTGGAGCGGAGACATTGCAACCCGCTGGGAGGATATGCGCGCCCAGATGACCGCCGGACTGAACTATTCTATGTCGGGCGTTCCCTTCTGGGGAATGGACCAGGGCGGTTTCTGCGTGGAAGACCGCTATGTGGCTGCCCAGCAGGAGTTCGACAAGACTGGCGTGGAGAACAGCGACCTGACGGAGTGGCGTGAGTTGCAGGCCCGTTGGAACCAGTTCGGCTGCTTCATTCCCCTCTATCGTGCCCACGGCCAGTGGCCTCTGCGCGAAGTGTGGAACATTGCCCCCGAGAATCATCCCTGCTATCAGACCATCGTCTATTACGACAAACTGCGCTACCGCATGATGCCGTATCTCTACTCGATGGCTGGCTGGGCTCATCTGAAAGACTATACGCTGATGCGTGCCCTCGTGATGGATTTCCAGGGCGACGAGAAGGTGTACGACATCAAGGACCAGTGGATGTTTGGCCCGGCATTCATGGCCTGCCCCGTAGGCCAGTATAAGGCCCGCAACCGCAAGGTATATTTCCCGAAGGCCAGCGGCTGGTATAATCTCTATGGTGGCGAGTTCATCGAAGGTGGCCAGAGCCTGATCGTGGATGCTCCCTTCGAGCGTATGCCTGTCTTCGTGCGCGAAGGTTCCATCGTTCCCTTCGGTCCTGAGATTCAGTATTCCGACGAGAAACCTGCCTCCGAGATTACGCTCTATGTCTATGCTGGCCGCAACGGCGAGTTCCAGCTCTACGAGGACGAGGGCACCAACTACAACTACGAGAAAGGCAAGTTCGCCACCATCGACATCCGCTACGATGATGCCTCGAAGACCGTCACCTTTGGCAAGCGTCAGGGCAGTTTTAACGGCATGCTGAAGAGCCGTTCGTTTAACATCGTACTCGTTTCGAAGGACAATGCCCAGCCGCTCGACTTCAACGCCAAGGGCAAGAGTGTTACCTATAGCGGCAAGGCTGTCAGCGTGAAGCTCTGAGGTAGATAAATATAATAGAAAAGTAAATACTTATGAAAAGATACTTTGTACTGCTGCTTGCGATGGCAGCACTTCATACAAGTCAGGCACGTGAACGTCAATGCTTTGATGCTGATTGGCGCTTCATACTGGCAGATTCCACACAGATGGCAAATGCCGACTATAATGATTCCCATTGGCGGAAACTTTCCTTGCCCCACGACTGGGCTATAGAAGGTGACTTCTATGCCGGCAATCCTTCGGGAGCGGGTGGGGGAGCGCTGCCTGGAGGCGTGGGATGGTACAGAAAAGAGTTTAGTATTCCCCAGACGCCTTCTATAGATAGTGGCACTTCCTATTTCGTGGAGTTTGATGGCGTGTATATGAACTCCACCGTCTATGTGAATGGGCAGCAGGTGGGATTCCGTCCCTATGGTTACAGTTCTTTCGAGTATGATATCACCAAATATCTGAAGAAAGGAGAGAATGTCATTGCCGTCCGGGTGGATAACAGCGACCAGCCCAACTCCCGCTGGTATAGCGGATGTGGTATCTATCGCCATGTGTGGCTGACGCAGACAGACCATACGCATGTGGCCCATTGGGGAACTTATGTCACATCTACCTTGTCAAAAAATAATAAAACGGCTACTTTCAACGTTATGGTAGAAGTAGCGAACAGGACGAAAGACACCCGGATCACCAATATCCTCCTGGATGCTGGTGGAAAAGAAGTGGCCAGAACCAACGGTTCTGCGCTGAAGGTGAAGAATCCTCGTTTGTGGACACTTGACAATCCTTATATTTATAAGGTACGCACCGAAATACGTGTTGGTGAAAAAATTGTTGATGTATATGAAACTAACACGGGAGTGAGGAGCTTCCGCTTTGATCCCAAGGCGGGCTTCTCACTCAATTCTGTACCAGTGAAGATTAACGGCGTATGCGAGCATCACGACTTCGGTTGCCTTGGTGCAGCCCTCAATGAAGATGCCCTTCACCGTAAGCTGGTGAAACTGAAGGCAATGGGCGTGAATGCCATCCGTTCTTCTCACAATCCTCCAGCCCCTGAACTGCTGAATATGTGCGATACGATGGGACTCATCGTGATGGACGAATCGTTTGACATGTGGCGGCGCAAGAAGACGAAGAACGATTATGCCCGCTTTTTCGACGAATGGCATGAGCGCGATCTTTCCGATTTGGTGAAGCGCGACCGTAATCATCCCTGTATTGTGATGTGGTCAATTGGTAATGAAGTGCTGGAACAGTGGTCGTCGGCAGATGCCGATGAACTGACGTTGGAGCAGGCTAACCTGATTCTGAATGCAGGGCATGATGCCTCTACGCTGGCTCACGGCGAAGAGATGACGCCTAATGCCTTGCTTACTCAGCACCTGGCCAATATCGTAAAGCGTTATGATAAGACGCGCCCGATTACTGCCGGTTGTAATGAGCCTGATCCCAAGAATCATCTCTTCAAGAGCGGAGCTATCGACATTATCGGCTTCAACTACCACCATCAGTGGATAAAAGATGTGCCTAAGAACTTCCCCAACAAGCCGTTCCTGATGACTGAGAGTGTATCGGCCCTGCAGACTCGCGGCTACTACATCATGCCTTCCGACAGTATCATCGTGGCACCAAAGGAATGGTGGATGCCTTATACCGATCCCTCGTTTATGTGTTCGGCTTATGATAATATGCACGCTTCATGGAGCAGTACCCATGAGCAGACCTGGGACGTAGTGAAGCATACCCCCTATGTCAGCGGACAGTTCATCTGGACAGGTTTCGACTACATTGGTGAGCCTACGCCTTACGGTTTCCCTGCACGTAGTTCTTATTTCGGTATTATCGACCTTGCAGGTTTCCCGAAGGACATCTATTATATGTACCAGAGCGAATGGACGCAGAAGCCTGTGCTCCATCTGTTCCCCCACTGGAATTGGATGCCAGGCCAGGAGATAGATATGTGGTGCTACTACAACAATGCCGACGAGGTGGAGTTGTACGTGAACGGTAAGTCTCAGGGCGTTCGCCGCAAGGCCGACGGTCATGTGTACCATGTTTCCTGGCGGGTGAAGTATGAACCGGGAGAGGTTAAGGTGATTGCCCGTAAGGCAGCCGTGAAAAACGGTTATCCGGAAATTGTGGCTACGCAAACCATCAAGACCGCAGGACAGCCCGACCATCTGCGTCTGACTACCGACTATCAGGGAAAGACCACGACCTTTGTCAATGTGGAGGTCGTAGATAAGGACGGCAATCTGTGTCCTTGGGCTGAAGATCAGGTGTTCTTTGAAACTTCCGGCGGACTGGAGATTGTCGGCGTGGATAACGGTAGCCAGTTCTCGATGGAGCGTTTCAAGGATACCAAGCGCAAAGCCTTCAAGGGCAAGTGCATGGTGGCCGTCAATGGAAAGGGTGAGCTGAAGGCCCGCACTTTCGGGATGAAAGAGACTACCCATATCATCAAATAACACAAACCTTTATGACAGAAAATAATGAAATGCGTGTCGGCATCATCGGTGCCGGCACAATAGCAGGGAAAATCGCTTCCACCTTGAAGGATCTTGACGGAGTAGTCAACTTTGCCGTGGCCTCACGTTCGCTGGAAAAAGCGCAGGCTTTTGCCCGTGAATGGGGCTTTGAACGGGCTTACGGTTCTTATGCAGAGCTGCTTGATGATGGTGATGTGGATTTGGTTTACATCGCTACGCCCCACAGCCATCATTACGATGTGACTCGCGAAGCTATCCTCAAAGGCAAGCCTTGCTTGGTGGAGAAAGCCTTTATGGCTAACTATCGCGAGAGTAAGGAAATTGTGGACTTGGCCCGTGAGCGCAAGGTGTTTGTTGCTGAAGCCATCTGGACTCGCTATCAGCCTGCCGTTCAGATGATTCGCAAGTTGATAGCCGACGACCGCATCGGAACTCCCCAGTTGATATCTGCTACCATCGGTTATCCGATGCTTCATAAGGAGCGCCTACTGAAACCTGAACTCTGCGGAGGTGCTTTGCTTGACGTGGGTGTCTATGCCATCAACTTCTTCCGTATGTTCTGTGATGCGAAGGTGGAGCGTGTATTCTCCAGTTGCATGAAATCCGACCTCGGCGTGGATTTGCAGAATGCAGCATCGTATGTTCTTGAGAACGGTGTGATGGCTAACATCCAGTCGTCGGCGCTCTGTGTAAGCGATAATCAGGGCATCATTAGTGGAACCAAGGCCTGTCTGGCCGTTGACGACATCAATAATCCACAGGTAATCAGTATCTACGGCCGCAATCATGTGCTGGAAGAAGAGTTCCGCGTACCAGCTCAGATTACGGGCTATGAATACGAGTTTCTGGCTTGTAAAGAGGCTCTGGAAAACAATCTGACCGAATCTCCCATGATGCCGCTCGATGAGACTTTGACGGTCATGAAGATGATGGACGACTTGCGGATGGAGTGGGGCGTCAGATATCCTATGGACTAAATCATAAACTGAAATGAAAAGGCTATTCATCGTCTTAATCGCATTCATGCTGACTGGGTTTGCGCTTCATGCACAGACCTATCAGCAAGTGAACGACATCAGCTATACGACTAAGAAAGACGGCTATGCACAGGAACGCCTGAAACTGGACGTCTATTATCCCGAGAACCTGAAGGGCTGTCCTGTAGTTGTCTGGTTCCATGGTGGTGGCTTGGAAGCAGGCAATAAGGAAATCCCCCAGAAACTGAAGAACAAGGGTTATGTAGTGGTAGGTGCCAATTATCGTTTGCTGCCCAAAGTGACCGTCAAGGAAACGCTCGACGATGCGGCAGAAGCCGTGGCTTGGGCGTTCCGCAATATCGGGAAGTATGGGGGTGACACGAAGAAGATCGTGGTGACAGGCCATTCGGCTGGTGGCTATCTGAGTATGCTGCTCTGTCTGAATAAGGCGTGGCTTGGCAACTATGGTGTCGATGCCGACTCCGTGATGCTCTATGCTCCTTTTAGCGGACAGGCTATCACTCATTATAATGTGCGTAAGATGCAGGGCCTCACCCCCTTGCAGCCCACCATCGATGAATACGCGCCGCTCTATTGGGTGCGCAAGGATTGTCCTCCGTTCCTGCTGATTTGTGGCGACCGCGAGCTGGAACTCTTTGGTCGCTATGACGAGAACCAGTATCTGGCGCGTATGATGAAACTGGCTGGACACGAAAAGACTTGGCTTTATGAATTAGACGGTCATGGACATGGAGGCATGGTGGAACCTGCTTTCCATATCCTGGAGACTCTCATGAGGCAACTACTCGGTTTGCCCGTAAACCCTTGACAGAAAGCTTTTAAAACTCATTGATGATGAAAAAGATATCCATTTGCGTGATATGCGCAGTCTGTTGTGTGCTGACGACTCAAGCACAGATCCAGACGAATGCGGGTGTTCAGTACTTGATGAACATCCAGAAAGACATGTCAACCGATTTCTCTGACTTGTCCAACACCTATTTCCTGGCTGATAGTGTGGCATCCTTCGATGCAGCCAAAGCCACGGGAACCGTGAAGTGGAATCGCTACCGTTTGTCTCCGAGACAGGCTTTCAATCTCAACGGCTACTGGCCGGTGAGGATGGAGATGCTCGATTTCCCCTCCACGGAATATGATAACGATCCGCAACTGAAACTGCAACTCAGCTTCATCTCTCCCCGTTGCATCCGTCTGACAATGCTCACCACGCCGGTAGAGCCTCAGAATGAAGATGCAACCGACCCGATGTTTGCCCCCGAATTCCTGAGTAAACTGGCGGGAGCAGCCAATGGCTCACTCTCGAAGGCTTGGCGTTCGGTGAGTGACGGCCAGAACATTGCTTATAAAAGCGAATATGGCTCACTTGAAATCCAGCGCTATCCATTCCGAATCTTGCTTCGCGACAAGCATGGAAAGATTCTGACTCAAACGCGCCATATCATCGATAACGACTCCTCGCAAATCAAGCTCTTGCCGTTCTCGTTTATCAAGCGCGGCAGCGATAATTCGCGTTCGGTGAATCCTGTCTTTACTTTGGCGCCTGGCGAGCACATCGTTGGTTGTGGAGAATCATTCACCAAACTTGATAAAGTGGGGCAGAAGGTTCATCTTTATGTCACCGACCCTCAGGGACCCGAGAGCGACGGTATGTATAAGCCTGTTCCCTTCTTCTTTTCTAACAGGGGCTATGGCATGTTTATGCACACCTCAGCCCCAGTCACCTGTGATTTCGGGGCTTCTTATATTGGAGCTTCCCGCCTGTTTATGGGCGACGAGAAGATAGATTTGTTCCTTTTCTTCGGCGAACCCAAGGAGATTCTCGACGAATATACCAATATCACGGGCAAGTCGCCCATGCTGCCGCTTTGGACTTTCGGCACGTGGATGAGTCGCATCACCTATTTCTCGCAGGAGGAAGGCTTGGATATCGCCAACAAACTCCGTCAGCACCGCATCCCGTCGGATGTGATTCACTTTGACACTGGATGGTTCGACGTGGACTGGCAGTGTGACTATGAGTTCTCCAAGAACCGTTTCAAGGACCCCGTTGCGATGCTGAAAAAGATGGATCGTATGGGTTTCCATACGTGTCTTTGGCAGTTGCCCTATTTCACTCCCAAGAACCGTTATTTCAAGGAAATCGTGGAGAAGGGCATGCATGTGAAGAATGCCAATGGCGGTATGCCCTACGAGGATGCCGTTCTCGACCTCAGTAACCCGCAGACCGTGGAATGGTATCAGTCTAAAATAGGTGGTCTTATTCGTCAGGGCGTGGATGTCATCAAGTGCGATTTTGGTGAGGCAGCTCCCTTCAATGGCGTGTATGCCAGCGGAAAGGGCGGTTTCTATGAGCACAATCTCTATCCCCTGCGTTACAACAAGGCGCTCTTTGAGGGTATTGCCAAGAATGGTTCGGAGCCGGTTATCTGGGCGCGTTCCGCATGGGCTGGCTCTCAGCGCTATCCCCTTCATTGGGGCGGTGATGCAGCCACAACGAATATCGGTATGCTTGGTGACCTCCGCGGTGGTCTTTCCTTTGGGCTCAGCGGTTTCTCTTTCTGGAGTCACGACATGGGCGGATTCGTCACCGCTTCCCCAGAGGATATCTATCGCCGCTGGTTGCCGTTCGGTTTTCTGAGCAGTCATACGCGTGCCCATGGTGCACCTCCCACGGAACCTTGGCTAATCTCAGAGTCGTTCACGGAGGCTTTCCGCGATTGCGCCGAATTGAAATATAAACTCATGCCTTACGTCTATGCGCAGGCCAAGGACTGTAGTGAGCGTGGACTTCCGATGGTTCGTGCGCTCTTCGTGGAGTTCCCCAGTGATCCTGGTTCATGGCTGGTGGAGGATGAATATCTCTTTGGTTCCCAGTTGCTGGTGGCACCCTTGTTGGAAAGTGGCAACAGCCGCACGTGCTATCTGCCGAAGGGCAAATGGATTGACTACCAGAGTGGGAAGGTCTATGAGGGCGGCTATCAGGAGATTCAGGCCGGAAAGATACCTGCCATTATCCTGGTGCGCGATGGTTCACTCATTCCCCATGTTCCCGTGGCTCAGCATACGGGGGATATCGATTGGAACAAGATAGAATGGAAGGCCTTCAAAGCTGATGCCCAGACTTGCCGAGGATTGCTCTTCAAGCCTGGCGACAGCAAGATTCAAGAGGTTACGCAATAAGAGCATGCGGGCGTGTCATCATGGGCACGCCCGCATTTGATTAATGCAAGTTTCCCATACTATCATTGGCTCGGGTACAAAGTAATTTACTTTGTTCTTCAAACTATCATCGGAAGCCATGCAAAACATCATCGGATGAAGTACAAAGTAAATTACTTTGTAGTCTTCCTGTTTTGCTTAATGAATTCAGAGGGCAAGCAACCGTATTCGTCTTTGAAATACTTGGAGAACTGTTTGCTGGAATATCCCACGGCATAAGCCACTTCAGAGATGTTCGTCTTACCCTGTTCCAGTAGGCTACGTCCGCGTTTGATCTTGAGGATGCGGATGAATTCTACGGGCGATTTGCCTGTGATGGCCATCATCTTCTTGTATAGATGTCCGCGGGTCATACCGATGGCGCTACTCAGTTCACTTACCGAGAAGTTTCCGTCCTGCATGTTCTTTTCCACCAATTGGATAGCCTTACTGATGAGTTCCTCATCCACGGAACTGACAGTAATCTTGCTTGGTTCTATTTCTATTCCGTTGGCAATGCGCTGATGTACATCGTCAGTCCATTGAAGCACTTTCTTGATGCGTAGCTTCAGAATATCCAGGTTGTAGGGTTTGGTGATATAGTCGTCGGCACCATCGCGGAGTCCTGCCATGATGTTGTCTTCGGTTGATTTGGCGGTCAGCAGGATGACTGGGATATGCGAATACTTTATGTCGGTCTTGATGCGGTTGCAGAGTTCCAGGCCGTTCATCACGGGCATCATCACGTCGCTGATCACGAGGTCCACGTCGTGTTTTTTTAGCACGTCGAGGGCTTCTTTTCCGTTGGTAGCGGTGAGCACTTCGTATTCGTCGCTGAGGCTGCGCTCCAGGAAGTGGCGGGAGTCGAAGTTGTCTTCTACTACGAGAACGGTTGTCTGGTCGGATTCCTGTCTGGTTTCTTCTGCATCCTCACCGTTGTTTGTCTGCAGTCGTTCCATACCATTGTCTTGGATGGCCAGCGATTCTTCTTTTGCTTGAACCCCTTCCTCGATAGGTATGGTGACCACGAAAACAGAGCCTTCGGGATGGTTGTCCTTGACGGTCACTTCTCCTCCGTGCATGTTGACATATTCCTTCACGATATGGAGGCCGATGCCGCTGCCTATGTATTCTCCGTCGTTGCTCTCCTGATAGAAACGCTTGAAAATGTGCTCCTTGTTTTCATCGCTGATACCCTTGCCCGTATCAGCTACCTGCAGCTCCATCATTTTTCGTCCGTTCTGATGGCGCACGCCAAGCGTCACGTTCACCGTTCCGTTCTCCTTATTATATTTATAGGCATTTGAGAGCAGGTTATTGATGATACGCCGCATCTTGTTCTCATCGAAATCCATTTCCAACGACTGCACGTTGATACGCAGGTTGGTATGGATGTTGCGGTTCTCGGAATAATAGTTGAATCCTTGTACCAGTTGCTGCACCAGCGAAACCATATCACCATGCGACTTGTAAAGTTTCTCAGAACCCACGTCGAGTCTGCGGAAGTCAAGCAGTTGGGTAATCTCGTCGAGCAGCAGTTTCGCGTTCTTCCATGCCACGTTCAGTTCTGTTCTTACAGGCTTTTCTATGTTTCCGGAGAGCACTTTCTCCAGCGGCGCGATGATGAGGGATAGGGGAGTCTTCAGGTCATGGCTGATATTGGTGAAGAATTTGATTTTCTTCTCTTCCATTTCATATTGTTGAGCCAGTTCCATTTCCACTTTTTGTACGGCCATCGTCTCCTTCTGCTTCTTCTTGAGTTTACGGATGTAGAACCAAAGGACACCCAAAGCCAACAGTCCGTAGAGTATCCATGCCGGAACAGACAACCAGAAAGGCGGCTTTACTACAATTTGAACCGTGGATATCTCGCTGCTCCATCCTCCTGGTGCCACGGCTTTCACCTCAAGCGTGTAGCTTCCAGAGGATAGTTCGTTGAAATAAATATAGTTTCCGTTCACTTTAGTCCAGTTTTCGCCGTGACCTTTCATTCGGTACATATAGCTTACTCGCTGCTTCATGTCCTGGTTCATGCAGGAAACCGCGATGGCGAAGTTGTTGACGCCGTGACGGATGATAACCTTCTTGGTAAGGTGCATGCTCTCTTTCAGGGCATGGGTGTCGTCGCCCACCGTTACGGCTTTGCCATCGATATACAGTTCTGTGAACAAAACCTTCATCTCAGGATAACTGATGGATGACTGGCTGGGCTGAATTTGCAGGTAACCTTTGAAACTGCCTATCAGACATCTGCCGTCTTTTGTTGCGCAAGAGGCATTGTTGTAGAAATTAGCTTGTTGCAGCCTGTCTTCATCGAAATATGGCTGGCAGACGAATCGGGCTGCATCGTCTCCTTCCTTTACCTGTATTCTGGTGATGCCATTGTCGGAACTCAGCCACATATAGTGGAATTCGTCTTCCACGATGGCACGTATGTAGTTGTTGGAGAGACCGTCGGCAGTCTGTAGGTGATAAAGCTCTCCGTTATTCCGCTGATATACCCACACGCCGTTACGGCTTCCGGCCCATATCAGGCCGCGTGAATCGACGAAGATGGATGTAAAATATTCGTTTTGCAGGGTTTCGGTAACCTTTTTAGGAGTGATGAAAGTGTGTTTGCGCGTGTCGTACATAAACAAGCCATGACTGTTTCCGATGTACAGGCATCCGTTTTCATCAATAGCCAGACTCATGATGCTCTTTGATGCCATCGGAGAGTTGTTATTGTTCAGAATGCTCTGGCGACCGTCTTTGCCAATACAGATGACGCCGTTGTCAACCGTGCCGATCCAGATGTTTCCATCGTAGTCGGCAATCATACATTTCACCAATGCCTCTGCGTTGTCAGGCTTTATTTTATCTAAATGAATCCTTCTGAACTGATTCCCTTCGAGCCGAGCCACGCCTTCGCCGTAGGTTCCCAGCCATACGGCTCCTTCCGAGGTGATGGCCATTGAGGTTATGATATTCGAAGGGGCACCTCCGTTCTCTACATTATAATATATAAAGTTGCCATCGGGCGACTGTCGTGCCACACCATCACCGTCAAAGCCCATCCAGATATTTCCCTGTTTGTCCTCGGTGATATAGTTGATATCTTCGCGGTTGCCGGTGCTCACCAGGGAGAAAAGCGTGTTGTTCAGATTCGTATAGGCCACGCCTTGTTTGGCAGATCCCATCCACATCTGACTTCCAGACTTGTAGAAACAGTTGATATGGCTGTTATAGGAGAGAAATGGACTGATGCCATAGGGAGCGAGTGCCTTATTCTCGTCCGCGTTGCATACGAAAACGCCCCTGTTCTCGGTAGCAATCCACAGGTGTCCGTCGTTGTCGTCATAGACAGCTGTGATGTTTATGTGCTGGAGTTGCTCGGTCAACGGATTCGTTACCCATTTGTTTTCTTTCAGAGAATAGCAGAGCGGGCGTTCCACAGGTGTGTGTGCCGTGTAGATCCATAGCCGCATCCGGCTGTCTAAATACAAGCGGTTATATCGGGATATATTTGAAAGTTTTGTTTCACCCTCGTAAATTAGTTTTTTCCTATTGATATCTACACGATAGAATCGGCCGTCATTTGTCAATATCGCAGTCATATCTCCTCGCGATTCTATTTCTATGACGTCTGGTTTTTGGTTGAGTGGAATCTCCGTTAGGCTTTTCTTAATGTAGTTGTAGTGGTAAAGTGATTTCTCAGATGCAACCCAGAGATGATGGTTCTCATCGATATAAACCTTGTTTGTCGCGTTCTTGATGCCCAGTTTTTTCAAGATGTCTTTTCCGTTATTCTCTAAAGCATCTTTCTGGCGGTTGTAGGTAAGGATGTTATCCCCGGAAACAATCCATAGTGTCCCATCTGCCGTTTCCATCACTCGGTTGATGTCGCTATAGTGAATTCCAGCTTCGTTGAGCAAGAAATTCTTATAGATATAACCATCATAGCGACTAAGGCCGTTTATGGTTGAAATCCACATGAAACCATAGGAGTCGCGCATGATATCGCGTACATAGTTGTCTGCTAATCCACTTTTTACGTCAAGTGTTTTGAAATATAGATTTTGCTGGCTCCAAGCAGAAGTCAATAGGCCGCAACAGATTAGGAATATCAGAAAAGTTCTCTTCATATAGCGTTTGATTTTCTTTGCAAAATTAGTGTAAAATGTTCATTTATCCCACTCTACCGCCTAATTTATGTCTTTAAATGTATTTTTTTAACTTTTAAACCGAATTATTGTATCATATTTAGGAGTAAATGTATTTTGGATACATTTTTTCTTTTATTTGATTTATTCATTCTTTTTCATTTGTTTTTTTTTGTTTACTTTTGTGCAAATATTTTTTAATAACCTAAGCATTAATTCATTATTCTATAACCTATAATATCAATGAAAAGTAAATGTAGTTTTATTCTCTTTGCGCTACTGACACTATTGTGTTGGTTGCCAAGTGTGTCTTCTGCCCAGAATATCAGGGTAGAAGGTACAGTGCAAGATGAGTCTGGAGAAGCTATGATCGGTGTGTCTGTTCTGATCAAGGGGCAAGGCACCGGTACAGTTACTGACTTCGACGGAAATTACGTTCTTCCTTCCGTTCCTCAGGGAGCGACACTGGAATTCAGTTATGTCGGCTACCTGAAGCAGGAAGTGAAAGCCAGCGGCCGTCGTGTGAATGTTACGATGCGTCCAGACGCTCAGAATCTTGAAGAAGTGGTGGTCATTGCCTACGGTCAGCAGAAGAAGGTAACTATTACCGGTGCTGTCTCGCAGGTTGGTGGTGATGAACTCCTGAAGGCTCCTGTGGCCAGCGTGGCTAATGCCTTGCAAGGTAAACTGCCTGGCATGTCGGTGGTTCAACCTTCTGGTATGCCTGGTGCCGATGAGCCAGTTATCCGTGTGCGTGGTACAGGTTCTTTGAATAGTGCTGAACCGCTGGTACTCGTTGATGGTGTAGAGCGCTCTTTTGGACAGCTCGACCCCAATGAAATCGCAGACATCTCCATTCTGAAGGATGCCTCCGCAACAGCTGTGTTCGGTGTGCGCGGTGCTAACGGTGTTATCTTGGTTACAACCAAGCGTGGTACCCCTGGTAAGGCTTCAGTTACTGTTTCAGCAAGTGCTGCCGTACAGCAGATTGCAAAATTCATTGATTTTGCTGACTCTTATACTTATGGAAAGATGTATAACTATACCCAGATTACTGATGCACTTCCAATGAGTCAGTGGCCTGGTAGCACAACTATTTCTGACTACACCCCCTATGCCGATACAGGTATCCGCTTCAGTCAGGATGTTATGGAGCATTTCCGTAAAGGTGATATGCCAACCACATTTCCTAATACGGACTGGATCAATTATATTATGAATGATGCCGCCTGGCAGGAACAGGTTAATGTGAATGTGAATGGCGGTACGGAGAAAATGAGATACTTTGTTTCTGCAGGTTTCCTGAATCAGAATTCGCTCTTTAAGACATTCTCAAATAACGATGATGAGACCTTTAAATATAAAAGGTTTAACTATCGTGCCAACTTGGATATCGATGTGTCTAAGTATAGTCAGCTGTCGCTGACCTTGGGTGGACGTGTTCAGAACCGTACCACGATGGGTGGCGGTGAAGGTTTCCTTTTCCGTTATCTCCAGGGTGCCACTCCATACGCTGGTATCGGAGTTGATAGTCAGGGGCGTCACATTGTTTCCGATGAGGCTCTCGTAGGTCCCTACGACCGTGATGCGCTTTCCAACTATTATGATCTGGGCTACGACACACAGAGTACCAATGTGTTGAACCTCGACCTTCAGTATAAGCTCGACATGAGTTTCCTGACACCCGGTCTGGACTTTAAGATTAAAGGCTCCTACAATACGGAATACACTGCTCAGAAAGACCGTAGCAACGGCTACGGAACAGGTGTAACCTACGTGGCTACGCTTAATTCTGCAGGTGAAGAAGTATTGCGTAAGGAAGGTGTCACTTGGCCGCTTCCCTATGGCGAGAGCAAATGGGGTAGCCGTAACTGGTATGCTGAGGCGAGTTTCAACTATGCCCGTAAGTTTGGCCTGCATAATGTAGGTGCACTGTTGCTTTATAACCAGAGCAAGACCTATTATCCTTGGGATTCTGACGGCAGCTTGTATCAGTCCATTCCAAAGGGTTATGTAGGACTTGTAGGACGTGTGACATACGACTATGATACCCGCTATCTGGTTGATTTCAATATCGGTTACAATGGTTCTGAGAACTTTGCCGAAGGCAAGCGTTACGGCTTGTTCCCCTCATTCTCACTGGGTTGGGTACCATCCAACGAAAAGTTCTGGGAGCCTATTAAGAAATATATCGGCTATCTGAAGTTGCGTGGTTCATGGGGTAAGGTTGGTAACGACAACACCAACGGTGCCCGTTTCCTCTATCTGCCAGGTGCTTGGCAGTTCTATACAGGTGCTACTACTGTTAACCCGCAGAAGCGAGGTGCTAACTTCGGTACGAGTGGTGGGTGGCTGCAGGCTGTGAAGGAACTGACCGCTGGTAACCCGAACGTTACCTGGGAAACCGCTTCTAAGATTAACATTGGTTTGGATGCAACCTTTATCAACGACCGTTTGTCGGTTAACCTTGATTTGTTCTGGGAAGACCGTAAAGATATCTTGGTGTCGAATGCAGCCCTGCTGCCTGCTGTGACCAGCCTTCCTTCAAGTTATGTGAATGAAGGCCGGGTAAAGAACCACGGTTATGAATTGACTCTGAAATGGGCTGATAAGATCGGTGATTTCCGCTATAGCATCAGCCCCAGTATCGCTTTTGCACGTAACAAAGTGATCGAAATGCTTGAGGTGCCGCCACAGTATGCATATCTGAGCCGAACAGGTCTGCCTGTAGGACAGCGATTCGGATATGACCTTTTTGAGTTCTATCAGGAGGGTACAGAGGAACGCTACAGAGCAAAATATGGTGTTGACATGCCTGATCAGAAATATGTGCTGAAATATGGTGATGCTGTATATGTTGACTTGAATGACGACGGCGTGATTGATGCAAATGACCAGAAACCTCTTGGCTATACCGATCAGCCAGAGATTACATGGTCTGTTAATGCCAATTTGAATTGGAAGGGACTCGACTTCTCCATGTTGTGGGTGGGTGCAGACCATACCAGTCGCGCATTGAATGGATACTTCCGTGACCAGTTCGGTTCTACCAATACATCGGCTTTGGCACAATGGGTAGCTGACAATTCCTGGACTGAGGACAACCCCAATGCTATCCTGCCACGTATATCGTTTACCAACCGCGTTCATAACAATCATGATTCGCAGGCGTGGATTATTAATTCTAAATATGTACGTTTGAAGAACTTGGAGATTGGTTATACCATCAACAAGCCTAAGTGGCTTTCACTGCTCAACTATGTGAGAGTCTATGCTTCAGGCCAGAACCTGTTGACCTTTGCCGACTTCAAGGGTAATGACCCGGAAGCTCCTGGCTCTGGTCTCGACTTTGGTGTACGCTATCCTATGACACGCGTGTATAACTTTGGTTTGCAAGTGAACTTCTAAGGTTAATATAATAATAAGGAATAATAATATGAAGAAGATATTTAATTACATATTGGCTTTGGGGATGTTTTCCTGCATCTTCACGGCATGTGTCGATGACATCAATGTGGGTAATGCCTTCCTGGAGAAAGCCCCTGGTGTCGAAGTGAATGCAGACACGGTATTCTCCAAGGCTGAATATACCCGTAATTTCCTGTGGAGTGCATACGGACAGCTCTATTGTACATACACTTCAGGAAACATGATGAACGGTGCGCCTATCGACGTGCTTTCCGACTCCTACCACTGCTATTGTCAATGGGGTGGTCCCATTCAGAGTTACTATCCCGGAGGTTTGGATGAGAACGCTCAGGATACGGACAACGGAAACTTTCAGGGTAAATTCTCTTATTCAACGAAGCCCGGTGGTTTGGATGCCGATGCCGGTGGACGCGTTTCTATCTATGAGGCCGTGCGTAAGTGCTGGCAGATTATCGAGAATATCGAGAATGTGCCCGATATGAGCGACACGGAGAAGAGCTGTCTCAAGGGTGAAGCCTATACGATTATGGCAAGCCGCTATTTTGATGCTTTCCGTAATTTCGGTGGTCTCTGTCTTGTGAAGAAAGCTTTCCCTGTGGGTGAGAATTTCACTGAGGGGCGTAGTACTGCCTGGCAGACAGTAGTGTTTATCGACTCGCTGATACAGTGTGCCATTGATGAACCCGGTTACAGATGGAATGTGCCTGATGCCGATATCGGTCAGTGGTCAGGTCGTCTGACTCGTGCTTCTGCCCGCGCCCTTCGTGCCAAGGTATGGATGTTTGCAGCTTCACCGCTGTTCAACAGCAGTCAGCCCTATATGACTTACGATAAAAGACCTACAGGTTTGGAGAACGAAGAGCATGTCTGGTTTGGCAAGGAAGACCCCTCCTTGTGGAACCGCTGCCTGCAGGCTTGCAACGATTTCTTTAATGATAATGCCGCCAACGGTAATTATTACCAGTTGATACAGCCTGCTACGCAGGATGAAGCCGGTTATCGTATGGCCTATCGTCGAGCCTATCGCTATCGTAATGACGCAACCCACCATGAGAAGTTATTCGATGCTCATCCCACGCTGACTCTCTCCGACGGCGGATGGGGTTGGGGTTGGAGAGGTTTCGCCCTCGACTGTATACGTCAGGGTGGTGCCGACCCCACGAACGAATTGATGGAATGCTTTGGTATGCAGGATGGCCGCAACTTCCCCTACGAGAATCTCTATGGTGCAGGCAAGAATCCTAATGGCATTGATATGTTTGCCGACCGTGACCCGCGTCTTTATGAGACAATGGTAGTGCCACGTCACGACCTTCCCGCAGGCTTCGACTATAACGGAGCCAACTATAACGACCCGTGGGTAGGCGGATGTCTTGAGAACAACAGTAACTTCAACAGCAATGCCGACGATGTGGCATCGGGCTATGCCAAGTTCAAGTGGTTCCTCGATTATAAAGGCGGAAGCCGTTATGACGACGAGTATATCGGTGTTCCTTATATCCGTATGGCCGAGATGTATCTCATCCGTGCCGAGGCTAAGGCTGAGACCGGAGACCTCAAGGGTGCCTTGGATGACTTGCATGTAGTGCGTAGCCGTGTTGGATTGGGTCGTCTGGAGACCATGAATCCCAGTTTGAATCTTACTTCCAACAAAGATAATCTCATCAACGAAATCCTGCGTGAGCGCAACTGTGAAATTGGTGCTGAATGTGGTGACCGTCTCTACGACATGGTACGCCGCAAACGTCAGGACCTCTTCACGAAGACGCTTCATGAAATCCGAGTTTATCGTCTTGATGCTGCTGGTAACCGTATGACTGGTGATACCCAGTATAAAGCTGGAGATCCCTGGCCGAAGTTTGAGTATGAGAAACCTGAAATTCAAGTTGGTCGTCGTGTTTGGTGGAATCCTGGCTATTGGACCAACAAGTGGTATCTTGATCCTGTATCCCGTATAGAGATCCAGAAAGGATATGGACTGACACAGAATCCTGGATGGTAAGTAACGATAACGTTAACGATAACGAAAAATAAAGATTATGAAGATAAATAATATATTTAGATATACCTTGCTGGGACTCTGTGTCGCCCCTATGGCTGTCGGTGCACAGGTGACGCTTAATGACAAGGAGTCGCAGAAGGTAGATTTAGGCTTTGGCGTTGAGCAGTCTGAATTTCTCACTACAGCAGCTACAACGACCATTACGGCTGAAGAGCTCCGCCGCACGTCGGCCATCAGCCTGGCAGACGCCCTCTATGGAAAACTCCCTGGCCTGAATGCCTACCAGAATACTGGTTTCAAGGGTGAGGAAGGCCGAGGCGCAACGTTCAACATCCGTGGCGTGCAGACTACTGGTGAGCGTGACATTCTGATTCTTGTTGACGGTGTGGAGCGTCCTATCGACCGCCTTACCGTCGAGGAAGTAGAGAGTGTTACCGTTTTGAAAGATGCTGCTGCCGTAGCTCTCTACGGACATGAAGGTATCAATGGCGTGCTTCTGGTGAAGACCAAGCACGGCACAAAGACCGGTAAATACAATTTCAAGGTGGGTGTCTCCCACAAGTTCCAGTTTGACCCGAAGATGGCTGATATGGTCAGTGCCTACGACTATGCCAACGCGCTGAACAAAGCTCGTCTGAACGATGGTACATCAGCCGCTTATACAGATGCCGAACTGCAGAAGTTCCTGGATGGCAGCGACCCGCTGGTCTATCCTAACGTGAACTGGAAGGATGAGGTGTTCAAGAACACGGCTCACGAGTCAAATGCTTACCTGTCTTTCTATGGAGGCACAGACAAAGTGCAGTATTACACACAGTTGGATTACACCGATGCCCGCGGACTCTATAAGAATCCTGATCAGGGCGACTGGAATTCACAGCTGAAGTATTCAAAGGCTAATATCCGTGCCAATGTTGACTTCGAGGTGAGTCCCACCACAAGAGTTAATGCCAACATCCTGGGTATCCTGATGGAAACAAACGGTGTACCCAATGTGAACTCCAACGATGCATGGTGGCATCTCTACAAGGTTCCTGCCTTGGCCTTCCCCATCCGTACCGCCAGTGGTGTATGGGGTGGTAGCCAGACCTACGGCGACTTCAACCTCCTGGCTAAGTCACAGGGAGCTGGTTTCACGAAGACCCATCAGCGTCAGATTTGGGCCAACATCACTTTGGAACAAGACCTGGATGTTATCACCAAGGGTCTGAAGTTCTACGTAGGTGCCTCTTACGACAATGCATCCAACACTATCGAGAACCGTACCAAGGGTTATCAGTATGGTTGGAACTACTACGATGCCAATGGCGCCATGCAGGAAACAGTCATGGGAACGGTGGAAGACAAGCTCGCCTTCAACTATTGGGTTGACTCACAATGGCGTATTGCCACCTTCAAGGCTGGTTTCAAATATGGCTTGCAGTTTAATAATGGTGACAATTTCGCAGCCAATGCCAACTACAACATGAAGAGCGAGATGCGCGACAATCAGAACAATACGTGGTATCGCGCCAACTGGCAGTTGGCTTTGCATTACGACCACGCCAACCGCTTCATGGCTGATGTCGTGCTGGCAGCCAACGGCTCCAACCGCAGTTATCCTGCCAAGTGGGCATTCTCTCCGACGTTAGGTCTCGGTTACATCTATGCCAATAATCCAGAAGGCATCCTTAACTATGGTAAGGTTCGTCTCTCTGGCGGTATCCAGCACACCGACTATGTGCCTGCAGCAGGTCTCTGGCTTGCCCGATGGAACAATTCTCACGGACAGTTCTGGTACGGCCCCACTTTCGGAAACTCATGGGGAGCCTTCCTGACGCAGTTCCCGACAGATGATTTCGCACAGGAAGCTGCCTATAAGGCCAATATCGGTACCGACCTGAGACTGTTCAATGCACTCGACGTAACGCTCGATGTCTTCTATCAGCAGCGTCGCAACATCCTGGTCAGCGCTAACTCGCTCAACTCTGCCGTCGTAGGTATTCAGTCTTCTTATGATGACAAGGGTCGCGTGGCCAGCTATGGTGCTGAACTTGGCCTTCGCTATGCCAAGACCTTCGAAAATGGATTGAACCTGAATGCCGGTGCATCAGTTTCTATGGTGAAGAGCAAGATTCTGGAATGGATTGAGACACCTGCTTATCCCAACCTTTCACTGGTTGACGGCCCTGCCGACTATGACCGCGGTCTGATCGCACTGGGCTTCTTCCAGAGCCAGGAAGAGATTGACAACAGTCCTGTGCAGCAGTTCGGACAGGTGAAGGTAGGTGACATTAAGTATAAGGATGTCAACGACGACAATGTCATCAACGAAAACGACTTCGTAGCTCAGGATTACGGCAATGCCTTCCCAGCATTGAACTATGCCTTCAATCTTGGTCTGGAATATAAGGGCTTTGGTATCAACGCCTATTTCCAGGGAGCTGGTCAGCAAGTGAAGAACCTGCGTTGGGTTGACGGTGTATGGGGAGCACTCTCCGACAACCGTAACCTCTCTCAGGAATACTACAACAACTGCTACGACATCGCAGGAGCCAATGCACTCTATCCACGTCTGTCAACCGAGAACGTGGCTAACAATGCACAGAACTCCACCATCTGGTATCGCAACATCAGTTGGCTGAAACTGCGCGACTGTGAGGTTTACTACAAGTTGCCTGCATCAGTTGTTAATCCTCTGAAGATTTCCGGAGCCAAGATATTTGTTCAGGGACAGAATCTCCTTTCCTTCGACAATATCGACGCTATGGATGCTGAGAACCTTGGCACGGGCTATCCTGTGATGAAGAGTGTTAATATAGGTCTCAACGTGACCTTCTAAGAGGTAGAATACTTAAATTAAGTAAAAGTTATGAGAACAAATATATTATTTAAAAGCAAAGGCCTGGTAAAGGTTATACCTTTTTACCTTCTTACCTTTTTACTCTTAACGAGTTGTGCCGATCTTGAATACACCGAGGAAACAACCCGTGATGAAGCTTGGACCTTCGAATATTTCGAGAACGGCATCAAGAACCTGGTGTTCGATGTCTATGCACAGGTCTATAATAACGAGTTTGACTCCAACAGTGCCTACTTCCTGGCCGGTGCTACCGACGAGGCTCAGTATGCACTCACGAGCGGTGCTATTAACAGCTACACCAATGGCGGTTGGAGTCCGGCTAATCCCTATGACAGGATTTGGACCAAAGCTTATACGGCTATTGCTGATGCTAATATGTTCTTGGAAAAGTTTGACGAGGCTGACATTTCAGACTGGAAATATAATCCTGACTATAGCAAATGGGTAGCTCAGTTGGAATTGTTCCCCTATGAGGTTCGCTTCCTCAGAGCCTACTTCTATTTCGAACTGTTCAGAGCCTATGGCGACGTGCCTCTGGTGACGACTACGCTCACCAATGGCCAGGCTAATAATATGGCACGCACTCCGGCCGACCAAATCGTCAAGTTCATCGTTGATGAGTGTGATGCCATTGCTCCTTATCTGCCCGTTTCCTACGTAACGGAAATGAATTCAGAGATTGGACGCGCCACGCGTATCGCTGTGGCAGCCCTCAAGGCCCGCACGTTGCTCTATGCTGCCTCTCCGCTTCACAATCCAAACGGTGACAAGGAAAAATGGAAGAAGGCAGCCGAAGCATGCAAGTATATCCTCGACAACGCTGATATATGGGGTCTGACGCTCAGCTCATACGGCACATTGTGGGGGCACGATGCATTCTATAATACAGAAGTCATCTTTGGGCTTGGCCGTGGTGAAAGCAACTCCTTCGAAATGGCCAACTATCCTGTTGGCGTGGAGAACGGTTCTTCAGGCAACTGTCCCACTCAGAGCCTTGTTGACCAGTATGAGTATCAAGATAACGGCCAGACTTTTGGCGAGCGCTATCCTGGCAATATCGACCTTAATACCGTTAATCCCTACGAAGGTCTTGACCCACGCTTTGCCCTCACCGTGGTGAAGAACGGTGACGAATGGCCCAGCAACGGTGCGCAGAAGAAGGTGATGGAAACCTTCACTGGCGGATTCAACGGTGCGCCCAAGTATGGAGCTACTCCCACGAGTTACTATCTGAAGAAGTTGGTTGACGGAACGTGTGTCACTACGGCCGACAACCAGACCTCTCGCCGCCACACATGGATTATATTCCGCTTGGCAGAGTTCTATCTCGACTATGCAGAGGCTGTGTTCAACGCCACTGGCAGTGCCAATGACGACACCTACGGCATGACGGCCAACGAAGCCATCAACGTGCTACGCAACCGTCCAGACATCCAGATGCCGGAGTTCACCGAGGATGGTGACGCTTGGGTGAAGCGCTACGAGCGCGAGCGTCTGGTGGAGCTGGCTTTCGAGAATCATCGTTTCTGGGATGTACGCCGCTGGAAGAAGGGTGCTCAGTATTTCAAGAACATCCAGGTGGCTACTATCAGCCCCAGCCTGCAACTCACTCGCTCTACGTTGACCCGCACATGGGACGAGAAGATGAACTTCTATCCCATTCCGCAGTCTGAACTGATCAAGAACAGCAATCTCACTCAGAACGAGGGATGGTGATCTTTAATTAAGAATTAAGAGTTAAGAATTAAGAATTATGAAACATATCATTAATTATCTGGGCGCGCTGTTGGCCGTGGTTCTCATCGGTGCCACTTTTACAGCCTGCTCTGAAGACGACAAGGATTCGGCCAATGTGGGACTGGGCATCAAGACGTTCTTCCCCACGAAGGTTGTCACCAACCAGCCGATGACCATCAATGGTTCTGGTTTCGCTGACGTTACCAAGATAGAATTCCCCGGCGACATCGAAGTGACTAACTTCGAGATTGTCAGCAACGAAATGATTCGTGTCAATGCACCGGCAGGTATCTCAGCCGAAGGTGGAAAGATCAAGGTTGAGACCTCCGACGGTGAGGCAGAATCCAGCCAGTCGCTGACCATCGGACATACCTCTGTGACAGGATTCTCCAAGCAACCAGGCGACGAAGCCAATGGTGGCGATTTGATCGAGGTGTATGGCTCTGACCTGGAGTTTATCAACAAGATTGAACTGCTTGATGCCGACGGTGAAACTCAGTTTGTTGACCACAAAGATTTCTATCGCAAAGGCACCAGCCAGATTATGTTCCGTGTTCCTTTGACGAATATCTTCGAGGGTTCTTTCGTAGGCTATCTCCATACCTACGACGGCCAGAAGATTGCTATGCCCGAACTGGCTTATGCTCCTAACAAGGGTGGCGGCTACTGGGAGAAGGTAGAAAATGTCATCTGGGAAGGTAACGAGGATCTTAGTGGTGGCAAACAGCCTTACATCGGAACTGATGCTGGTGCTGAGTTTATTAAGTATAATGTGCAGCCTGGACAGATAATCCGCTTCTACATTGAACCTACGGAGGAAGACTGGTACTTTGAGGTATTCGAAGGTCATTGGGGACCACAGTATGCTAAATATACAGGCGAAACCAATCCTGATCTCAAAGTAGGTGAGCAGGGCTATGTTGAACTCGAGCTTACTCAGGAAATTATCGACGCAGCACTTATACAAGGCTGGTGGGGCGGTATCTTCGTCGTTCAAGGTAAAGTCAAGCTGACAAAAGTCGTTGTCCTTCAGGAAGTATGGCATGAACCCGAAGGCGGTGGCGGATCCGATCTTGAAACCACTATCTGGGATGAAGAAACAGTCTTCGGTGATTGGAGTGCTACGATAGCAATTCCTGCCGACAAATTTGCTGATGTCAAGGAAGGCGATATCATCCGTGTTTATTATAAAGACAAAGGTAGCGATTACAACCCGATTTTCAAGCATGTTGACAACTGGGCTGATTGGAGCGAATTACAGTCTGTAAAGGCCGAAGAAGACGGTTACTTCGAGGCTACAGTTCCGGCAGCAGCTGTTAGTGAGCTTAAAGAGAAGGGACTCCGCTTCCAAGGCTTAGGATTCACGGTCACTAAGGTTGACCTTATTCTGAAAGGCGCTGGCGGCGGTGGCGGCGATTCAGGTTCTGGTGCTATCTGGGAAGAAGAAACTGTTTTCGACAGTTGGAGTGCTACCATTGTAATTCCAGCCGAGAAGTTTGCTACAGCCAAGGCTGGTAACATGGTACGTGTTACCATTAAAGATAAGGGCGATGATTATAATCCTATCTTCAAGCATGTTGACTCTTGGGCTGACTGGAATGAATTCCAATCAAGCAAGGTTGATGGAGACGGCTATTTTGAGGCTCCAATACCTTCCGATGCCCTTGATGAATTAAATGAAAAAGGTCTTCGCTTCCAAGGAGTAGGGTTCACCATCGTTAAAGTCGAGCTGCTTCCTTGATAGAAGTGTTTTTGTAACAAAGCTATATGCTAATAAAGAGCGCCCGTCTAGAAAACGGGCGCTCTTAGTTCATACTCAGTAACCAGTTAGGCCGAAAGGTGGAATCGCAACAAATCCGCTAACCAACAATGCGACTGCCGTGATGCTCTATAACTATGACTCGTCCTGAATAAGGTTGATGGTTAATCCTGATTTTTTATGATAAAAAGCTCGTCTTTTGAGATTATTCTCGCAGCGTGCATGGAGTGTCTTGTCCTGCTATAGGTTGATATAAAAATCGATCTATTCAATGAAGCAAGCAAGTAAAAAAAGTTTACCCCAGCCGGGTCGTCCCCGTCCGTTGGCAGTTCGTCTGTGTGCCGTTCGTGACTAT
>JAEEGJ010002109.1_pt1 | contig 141485 bp, 125 predicted proteins | sample 8958761 | NCBI WGS metagenome assembly JAEEGJ01 (sample SAMN16246546, study PRJNA631951) | gut metagenome | biome: gut microbiome; feature: rumen; material: RS-attached | host: Bos | place: Iran: Karaj | collected 2018-10
GCCTGTACTGCAAGCTCGTTCATTCTCTGAAGCATTGAGTGAACTTCTGTTAAAGCACCTTCAGCTGTCTGCACTGCAGATACACCATCCTGTGCGTTTGTAGAAGCCTGATCAAGACCTCTGATCTGCTTACGCATCTTCTCTGAAATTGAAAGACCAGCTGCATCATCTGCTGCACGGTTAATCTTGTAACCTGAAGCTAATTTCTCAGTTGACTTTGACTGATTTCCTGCTGTGATGTTGAGCATTCTTGAAGCATTGCTTGCTTGCATGTTGTGTTGTACTACCATAAATTCTACCTCCTTGTAGATACTCCCTAGAATCCTTTCTTGGGAGAAGTGCCTCTGCACTTAATTGTTAATAATTGCTAATTTATAATCAACACAGTACTCGCGCGACATACTGTAAATGATTATCGCTTACTATGAGTGGCCAATTGCCAATGCAATCTGTATTGGTCATCTCTCCATGAATTGTTATTAAGTTATTTCTTCGCATGAAAAAATTCTATTGCGATTACAATAGATAAATAGAAAACAAATTTGATTATTCCGATCCTTAACATCCTTGTCCTGGTAACGAAACCTATATGATATTGTGATGTAACTTTCGAGATAATGAAATCCTTTTCATTTATCTAAAATGTATATCGGTCATCTGAGAAATTACTTAACCCCTTTTTAGAAATTTTTTTAAAAAATTTATTTCACTCTAAAGTGGGTTTAATTACCTCTCTTCTGCCCTTACAAAAAATATATCGGATGATCTCTTTTATAACTTAACCCCTTTTTTAAAAAAATTTTTAAACCTTAAAATAGGGGCTAAACCAAGGTGTCATCCTTAAGTGTAGATGTATTATATCACGTTTTTTTCTCTGTGCACGTTTTTCACTAAAAAAACATAAATTGCATCCAATTATCTGATTTTTACACAATATTTACACTTACGTATATTATTTGGCATCCATTTTCAAAAAATCCCCAGGCTCTATATCAGAGTCTGGGGATTACTATTTGTTTTCAATTATCTATCCTTACCATATATATATGTAGCAAAATAAATTACGCTTGCTATGATTACAATCATAGGACCTGTAGCCATATCTGTAAAATAAGAAACAAACAATCCTACTATTCCAGAGAATAAACTAAAAATAATAGAAAAATAAGTATACTCTCTAAAGTTTTCCGCAATGTTTCTACTGCTAGCTGCAGGAAGAATCAAAAGTGCATTAATAAGAAGTATGCCCACCCACTTGATGGATAACATAACAAGAAGAGCTATCAATACAGCAAAAGCATCCTCCATAACTCTAACCGAAATACTGCGGCTCTTAGCAAGTGTGGCATGAATACTAATAGCTGTCAGCCTATTAATGCTAATGCACCAGAAAACTAAAATAACTGCAAATAAAACAATAAGCTGAATAATCTCGCTTCCGGTGATTGATAAAATATCGCCCACTAATATAGCTGAGTAATTGCTGAAGCTACCGCCCCTTGATAATATTGCAAGACCAAGCGCTGTAGCACAGCTGGCAAATACAGAAATCAATGTATCTGAAGAGCTAAGTCCCTTTCTAGATATATAATTAAGAAGTAACGCAAAACAGATACCAAATATAATCATGGAAACTGTAGTGTTACCTATTCCCATAATAACTCCTGCTGCAATACCAGTGAGGGCCGAATGTCCAAGGGCATCACTGAAATATGCCATCCTCTTTTGCACTATCATGGTACCCACAGTTCCAAAGAGCGGTGAAATCAAAAGAATAGCTATAGTTGCTCGAATCATGAAGGTATAACTAAACATCTCACTGAACATCTGTCTTCACCTCCACTTCTCCTACTGCACCCTTGCCAAATACTGATTTAAAGGCATCAGTCTCATAAACAAGTTTTGGTCTGCCTGCTGCAGTCACAGTCTTATCAATAAGGATAACATTGTCCGCATACTTATATACGTAGTCAAGATCATGGCTCACAAGAATAATAGCCAAGTCATGTGTCTCCTTTAAGTACTGCATCTTTTCATAGAATGCATCCATACCATTTTTATCGATACCAGATACTGGCTCATCTAATAATAGAAGGTTTGGTGTATCATGGACAGCCATAGCAAGAAGAACTCTCTGAAGCTGTCCGCCAGAAAGCGTGCCTACAGGCTGGTCTATAAGCTCTGCCACATCAAATTCTGCAAGAGCCTCTCTCACATGCTCGTGTTCCTTCTTATTAGAAAATAAAATAGGTAATTTCCCTGTAAATGACTGGAACAAATCATACACACTAAGAGGTGTAGTTCTATCTATATTAATGGTCTGTGGAACATAACCTATCTTAAGTCCCTGCATGTTGTTGTTCATTTTATTCTTGAACTGAATCTCTCCTGTATATGGAACCTCTCCTAAGATAGCTCTTACAAGAGTAGATTTACCAGCGCCATTGCGCCCAATGATAGCGGTCATCTGGCCACAGTGAACATGGAGGTTGATGCCAGACAGCACCTGCTGGTCGCCAAAGGCAACGCCCAAGTCTATGAACTTAATACAGTGAAATCCACATGGAATAATTTTCTTCATACTTTTTCTCACTATTTACTCCGTCGGTTACGCCTACAAGCCTTACCTTTCTACGCTCATCTAACACGATTCGCTTTAGAAAGCTAAGAGCTTGATGTCTACCGACTCATTTAATAATTTAGAGCTTGATAGTTACAACCTATCCGACTTATTTAATAGCTTCAGCGCTTGATAGTTACAACCTATCCGACTCATCTAATAAATTCAGAGCCTGGTGGCTTAACCCTATCCGACTCTGAATAAAATATTCCCTATTCTACCACGTTAGAGATTCGGGCGTAATTTTCGTTCATGGTGGTTACGTAATCGTCGGCTCCATATGCGCCATGGACTAGAGTCTCCAGGTAAACCACCTTAGCCCCTGTCTGCTCTGTAATTAGCTTGCCCATTGAATTGCCATAGTCGTACTCTGCTAAAACAAGCTTAACATCATTGGCCTTGATTGTCTCGATAAAATCACTGACCTCGCCAGCACTAACCTGACGCTCCTCATCCAAATCCATCACAGCCACTACATTGGCATCAAGTGAACCTGCAGTATATACAAAGGCCGCATGCAAAACAGCTACATTTGCACCCTCAAGTGATTCTAAGCCTGATTTATCCACATATTTTGAAAGAACCCCTACATATTCTGCGGAATTTTCCTTATATATATCTGCATGTGTCCCGTCTGCCTGGCTTAATCCCTCAGAGATAGCCTGAACCTGATAAGCAAAAAGCTTGCTATCCATCCAGATATGACTATTCTCCTCATGATGATGGCCCTCGTGCTCATCAGACTTTACCGTCCTATGAAAATCATTTGGAGTCTGGGATAATGACTTTTCCTGAGAATGCTCATCAACGTCATGCTCATGTTCCTCTTCTTCTGGAAGCTCGACTCTATCCTCTACATATTCAAATGTATCTATAATAGTAAGCTCAGGATAAGCCTCCACCACATCATCAAGGTAGCCTTCCATACCGCCGCCATTCACCACAAGCACATCTGCATTAGATAGATTCTTCATATCCTCTGTAGTAAGTGTATAGTCATGGAGGCATCCTGTTGTAGGCTGAGATAAGTTAGAAACAGTCACCCCATCTATATCACCTACAACATTTAATGTAGCAATATATACAGGATTGCAGCTAGTCATGATAACAAATTCATCATCAGCATTTGCAGCTACATTAGCATTATTAAATTTTACATAAAAAAAAGTGCCACAGGTGCACACCACACTAATAGAGATGAGCAGTAGTAGCACAAAAATATATTTATTTTTCTTCATTAATCAAGATCCTCTACATCAGAAAGACTGGCTTCATTCTCGATAACCTGAGCCAAGAAATCCTGTATAGTGTCAAGTCCCTGCTTGGTCTGCGATGAAAATGGAACAATGATTGTGTCCTTTGTAGCACCTAAGCCCTCACGCAAAATCTTAATCTGCTTATCAAGCTGGCTTCGCTTGATCTTGTCAGCCTTAGTGGCGATGACAATTGGGTCGTAGCCTACATAGTCCATCCATTCAAACATCTGCTTGTCATTTGCCGATGGAGCATGTCTGATGTCAACTAATAAAAAGACAGCTCTAATCATATCTGATGTGTTCAGATATGTCTCTATCATCTTGCCCCAACGCTCACGTTCCTTTTCAGATGCCTTAGCAAAACCGTAGCCCGGCAAATCCACCACATAAATCTCATCATTAATATTGTAGAAATTGATGGTCTGTGTTTTACCAGGCTGGGCTGATACTCTAGCTAGAGACTTGCGGTTCATAACCGCATTTATGAGTGATGACTTGCCTACATTAGACTTGCCTGCAAATGCTACCTCTGGGAGGTCATTTTTAGGAAGTGTAGATGTAGGCCCGCACACTGTTTCAAGATTACATGATCTTATGACCATTATGCACTCTTTTCCTTTTTATCTTCGATTGATACTACGCTGTCTTCGCTGTCAGAGTTCTTGTCGATAAGAAGAAGATTGCTGTCAACCATCTCCTTTGTAACTGTAATCTCAACAATCGACTCATCAGATGGTACATGATACATGTGATCCATCATAACGCTCTCTACGATAGCGCGAAGTCCACGCGCACCTGTTTTTCTCTCGATTGATTTCTTAGCAATCTCTCTAAGGGCGTCCTCTTCGAATTCAAGCTTAACGCCATCCATCTTGAAGAGTGCCTGATACTGCTTTGTCAATGAATTCTTAGGCTCCCTAAGGATGCGAATCATATCGTCCTCAGTAAGCTCGTTAAGGGATACATTGATTGGTACACGTCCAATAAACTCAGGAATCAAACCATACTTGATGAAATCCTGTGGAAGTACCTGCTGAAGTAAATCATCAATCTTTTGATTGTTCTTATCCTTAACATCAGCGCCGAAACCGATAGCCGAGCTATCTGTACGCTGTGAAATAATCTTTTCAAGACCCTCGAAAGCTCCACCACAGATAAAGAGAATGTTCTTTGTATCGATTGCGATAGTCTCCTGCTGTGGATGCTTACGTCCGCCCTGAGGTGGAACATTAGCAACTGTACCCTCGATAATCTTAAGTAATGCCTGCTGAACGCCCTCGCCAGAAACATCTCTTGTGATAGAAACGTTCTCAGACTTCTTAGTAATCTTATCAATCTCGTCGATGTAGATGATACCAATCTCAGCCTTTTTAATATCAAAATCAGCTGCCTGGATAAGCTTAAGAAGAATATTCTCAACATCCTCACCTACGTAACCTGCCTCAGTAAGAGTGGTAGCATCAGCAATAGCAAATGGAACTCCAAGAACTCTTGCCAATGTCTGAGCCAAAAGTGTCTTACCAGAACCAGTAGGTCCAAGCATAAGCACATTACTCTTTTGAAGCTCTACATCGATGTCATCAGGATTAGCCATGATACGCTTGTAGTGATTGTACACAGCAACAGAGAGGACCTTCTTAGCCTCATCCTGACCAATAACATACTGGTCAAGGAACTTTTTCATGTCCTCTGGCTTCTGAAGATTAATCTCGATAGAATCTCCCTCAGTTGCTGGAGCAAAATCCTCGAGCTCTTCAACAATTATCTCCTGACAAATCTCAACGCACTCGTCACAGATAAAAGCACCATTTGGTCCTGCTATAAGCTTACGAACCTGATTTTGTGTTTTGCCGCAGAAAGAGCAGCGAACTCTGTCATCGTTTCTTGCCATAATAACCTCATTTAATAATCAAAACATAAACCACTATTATATATATCGGCTTTATTTTGCTTTCTTTGTAATAATTTCATCAATAAGACCATAATCAAGGGCTTCCTTAGCATCAAGCCAGTGATCACGCTCTGTGTCAAGGCATACCTGCTCGTATGGCTTACCTGTGTTCTCAGCTAACATACGGTTGAGCTTTTCTCTAGTCTTAAGAATATTCTTAGCTGCGATTTCGATTTCAGTAGCCTGACCCTTAGCTCCACCAAGTGGCTGGTGAATCATAATCTCTGAGTTAGGAAGAGCAAAACGCTTGCCCTTCTGTCCACCTGCAAGTAAGAAAGCTCCCATAGAAGCTGCCATACCAATACAGATAGTAGAAACATCACACTTGATATACTGCATTGTATCGTAGATAGCCATACCAGCTGTAACACTACCGCCTGGGCTATTGATGTAGAGGTGGATATCCTTGCTAGGATCCTCTGACTCAAGGAAAAGTAACTGAGCAACTGTAAGTGAAGCAGTAACCTCGTTAACCTCCTCACCTAAGAATACGATACGATCCTTTAATAATCGTGAATAAATATCGTAAGAACGCTCTCCACGAGAATTCTGTTCAATGACATAAGGAATTGTTGCCATTTTTGCCCTCCTAATGATTAATAGATTTAGTCAATACTCTTCAGCACTCATTAGCAGGAACAATGAGTTAATTATTCCGCCAAAAAAACCAAGCTGCTAAACAAGTATTATATATACACTAAGCCCGAGCATACGCTCAGGCCAGTGATTTAATTTCATTTTTAATTATATCTATTTTAGTAAGTCCTGTCTGTATTTTTACAAAAAGTTAATAAAAACTTTACAGATTAGCCTTACTCAGCGTCAGCTTTCTTTGTTGTCTTCTTAGTAGTAGTCTTCTTAGCTGTTGTCTTCTTAGCTGGCTTCTTCTCTTCTGCCTCAGACTCCTCAGCATCAGCCTTCTTAGTAGTAGTCTTCTTCTTAGCAGCTTCCTTAACATTGTCCATGATGAGCTCAATTGCCTTCTCAATAGCAATGTCCTTCTTCATTGACTCCTTCTCGCTGTCGCCAACAAGAGTCTTAAGCTGCTCAAGCTCCATACCGTACTGCTTAGACATATCCTCAAGCTTAGCATCAACGTCAGCATCAGATGCCTCGATCTTCTCAGCCTTAGCAATTGCCTCAAGTACAAGTGAAGACTGTGTACGTGCAAGTGCGTCTGGACGAACCTGCTCACGGAATGAATCCATTGTCATACCTGTGAACTGCATGTACTGCTGGATTGAAAGACCCTGCTGAGCCATGTTGTTAGCGAAATCGTTAATCATGTTCTCAACCTGGTAGTCAAGCATAGCATCTGGAATCTCCATCTCAGAATCCTCAACGATCTTAGCGATAGCCTCGTCCTCCTGAGCACGACGTCCCTCTGCCTTTTTATTGTTCTCAAGACGCTCCTTAACAGATGCCTTGTACTCCTCAACTGTCTCAAACTCTGTTGTGTCTGCTACATACTCATCATCAAGCTTAGGGATGTCCTTACCCTTAACCTCGTGGATGTGGCACTTAAATACTGCTGGCTTACCTGCAAGGTCCTCTGCCTGGTATGTCTCAGGGAAAGTAACCTCAACATCAACATCCTCGCCAGCCTTGTGGCCGATGAGCTGATCCTCAAAACCAGGAATGAATGAACCAGAACCAAGCTCAAGGTCATAGTTCTCACCCTTACCGCCTTCGAATGCTACACCATCGATGAAGCCCTCGAAATCGATAACTGCTGTATCGCCCTTAGCAGCCTTGCCTGTCTTAGTAACTGTACGAGCAGCTCTCTCAAGCTCAGCCTTGATTGTATTGTTAACTTCTGTAGCTGTAACCTTAGAATCGATCTTTGTAACAGAAACGCCCTTGTACTTGCCAAGCTTAACTTCTGGCTTAAGAGCAACTGTAGCTGTATAAACGAAGTCCTTACCCTTTTCAAGCTGTGTGATGTCAATCTGTGGCTGTGAAACGATATCAAGCTTAGACTCATCATATGCCTGTGGGTATGTCTCCTGCATAATAATATTAGCAGCGTCCTCGTAGAAAATCTCAGCACCATACATCTTCTCTACCATGTTCTGAGGAACTTTGCCCTTTCTAAAGCCTGGAACAGAGATGCTGTTCTTCTGCTTGTTATATGCCTTTGTAATAGCCTTGTCGAGCTCAGCTGCATCAACTGTAACTGTGATCTTTGCCATATTCTTTTCAAGATTTTCTACCTGTACGTTCATTTATTACAATTCCTCCTCTATAATATATATCAGGTATGCCTATACTAGGCTAATTTTTTACGTGAATCCTCACATAGACCAAAAAATTATATCAGAACTATTCTTCATTTTCAATAGCAGATATCATATCAATTCTCACCTGATGTCTGCCACCCTCAAACTCTGTTTCAAGGAAAGACTTCACAATATCCTTTGCAAGCTCACTTCCTACAATACGAGCTCCAAAAGCAATCATATTTGCATTGTTGTGAGCACGAATAAGTCTTGCTGTAGCTGTATCTGAGCAAACTCCACAGCGGATTCCCTTTACCTTGTTAGCTGCAAGTGAAATACCTACACCTGTTCCGCAAATAAGCACGCCCAAATCTGCAGAACCTGCTGCCACCATTCTCGCAGCCTTTGCACCATACTCTGGATAATTGCAGCTGTCATGTGAATCTGTTCCTATATTAATAACCTCATGCCCAAGGCTCTCAATATACTCCTTAATCTCAAACTTAAGATCTGTTGCTGCATGGTCATTTGCAATTACAATTTTCATAATAAGATTCTCCTTTCGATTCCTCCCTGATGCATTTCTACATTATTTAAGAGGAACTTTATTTATATTCTTTCCATATAATTTGTAAATTCTGTAGCCAAGTAAAATGAAAGCCTCAAGGAATCTCTTGAAGATAATCTGGATTTCTTCCTTCCATTTAAGTACTGGCTTAACCATGACTGAACGAATACCTGCACGATTGGCGCCCCACACGTCTGTGAGAATCTGGTCGCCTACAAAAATAGTGTTAGTCACGTCAGTGCCCATCTGCTCCATGGCTCTCTTGTAGCCAGATGCTGATGGCTTGTTTGCCTTATATATGTAGGTACAGTACTCAACAGCCTCCTTAAAGGTCTTAACTCTAGGCTCCTTATTGTTGGATAACAAAAGGGCCTGAAAGCCTAAATCATGTAATTCCTTAAAAAGAGCCTTAGCTCTGTCGTCTGCTGGAGCATTGTGTGGGACAAGCGTATTATCCACATCAAAAATAACTCCTCTGTAACCCTGGTCATAAAGCTTTTTAAAATCAATTGAATAGGTACTATCTACATAGTCTCTTGGATATAAATTTCTCTTACTCATAGGCTCGATTTTAACACAATAAAAGAAGCACATCAATTGATGTGCCTCTAAAAACGCATATTGTTATAATTTGAAATCCTCAACAACCGGCTTAACCTGCTGATTCTGAGGTGTCTTGTTCTGTACGAAGTACTGATAACGATGGATAAGTGAATCCTTCTGCATAGAAGATACTGCCTTTTCCACGTCAAGTGACTTAATATCACTATCAGCACCCTTTAAATCAAAGGACTCGCCTGGCTTGTACTGGCTGGCAAAATCGTAAGCACCAAATGTCTGTGCCTCTCTAGAAGCTGCAATCTCCTCGTCGCTAATACCACTAGTAGAATCCTCTACTGGAGTCTCTTCTACTGGCTCATCAACAGGTGCCATTCCAAGCTCTTGTCGTATTCTTATTGAATTGTAATCATAGAACCCTAAAGATGGGCGAATACCTGAAATATTCATTAAATATAACTCTCCATATTTGCTACCTGCACTCATTATATCGTCCAAATAGTCAAATATTTAACCCCCATAAACCTGTATCTACTTGTAAAAACTCTCCTAGCCCCCAAACAGCTATTTATCTAAGACTCTCTTGAGCTCATCCATAAAGGTGTTAACGTCCTTAAATTCGCGATAAACAGAAGCAAATCTAACATAGGCAACCGGATCAACATTCTCAAGATGCTCCATTACAATCTCACCGATTTTAGTGCTAGGAATCTCCTTCTCTTCTAATGAGAAAATCTCTGTCTCGATCTCGTCAACTACCTTTGAAATCTGGGCAGCAGCAACCGGTCTCTTTCGACATGCGATAAGAACACCCTTTTCGATTTTAGTCCTGTCGTATGGCTCTCTATTGTTATCCTTTTTAATGACGATAAGCGGAATAGTCTCAACCTTTTCATAGGTAGTGAAACGCTTGCCGCACTCTGGGCAAGAACGACGACGTCTAATGCTTGTGTTGTCATCTGCAGGTCTTGAATCAATTACGCTAGTATCTTGGCTACCACAAAATGGACATTTCATTCAAAAAATCCTCCCAAAGCAATATTTCCTTACACTATATCTAGTAGTATTTTATCATTTTGATAACAAGTGTGCAACACCCCAAAACCGCAATAATATTGTATCTTTCAGCAACTTTCTTTATACTATAAATCAGCATATTTAGTAAGGAGGGGAAAATGTCACCAAGTCATCACTCATCGAGTAGTCATAGCTCACATTCTAGTAGCCACTCGCACCACAGTTCATCTAGATCACATAGCAGCTCTTCTAGAAGCAGAAGTCATCACAGTTCTAGTTCTCACTCTAGTTCCTTTTTAGGAATGGGAAGTTTATTTTCAAGGAATACTACACCAGTTTACAGAAACAGAACTAATCAACCAAAGAATTATTCTGGAGTCACTCCTAAAATTTATCGTTGCAAGTACCATGACTATGTTCATTACAATGAACCATGGACAGATGAATCAACAGGTGTGGCATATAAAGCGGGTTACTATGATGAAGACGGAAATTTTTATGAAGATGTTGTCTTTTCTAAACAGGGCGTAGTATCAGATTCTACTACTGCCGTATGTAAATGTGACTATTGCGGTATGGAGGATTCTCGCCCTTGGCCAGACCGTGAAAAGCCATGTATTCATTGCGGTGGAACAATGCATCTTGTATCCCAAATAGATGCTTTGGTAGATGATGAGAATGATTCATCAGACGGCTATTCATATGATGATTCTTACTCAAGAGAAAAATCTTCAGCTCACTCAGCCATATATCTTTTAATTGTAGGAATGCTATTTTTCTCACTTTTTTCAGGCATCATTGATACTTATCATGAAAACCAACGGGAGACCTATTACAATCCATCAAGTTTCCAGTCGAACTCCTTTGATTCCAAAGATTATAGTGATAATTATTCTGACAGCTATTCAAACAGCTATAATATCCCTACCTTAGGTGACTACATGTTCCTAAAGGATGACGGCAAGGGTTTTGTACTAACAGATGAAACCGATTATAAGGATAATTTTGAAAATGGTGGATACAAACACTTATCCCTTGATTCTGATGGAAACTACTACGATGCCAGCACCGATATGTATGTATGGTTGAATCAAGATATCGACCCTCCACAGTTTCAGTATTGGTTAGAAGGTTTATCTTCTGAATATGGCGATTATGGCTGGATGGAATATGATTCAGTTGAAGAATGTTGGTACATAGAAACTAGCAACGAAAACTGGGAAAAATTGGATGATGCCACTTATGAAGAGTTCCAAGACAGATTGTGGCACATCGAATATGAATTTTAATAAAATTAGGTATAAAATAAGCCACTTAGCTAATTGCTAGTGGCTTATTCTAAATTATTTAATTTCTTCTTATTTTATTCTGCGGATGTTGAAATAATTCCTTCTACCGTATGATACACTTCCATTGTATGGTTAACATCTGGTTTATCACCTGTGTCTACTGATACCTCCAATAATAATGATTTATTATCAATTGTATCAATATTTTGCGAAGCGGTATTACCTTCTGAATTATGTATCTCGCCATTAGGTAATTCTTCAGCTTTTATGGTCGATCCAGACCCCATATTGCCAACAGCGTTAAAGTAATAATCCCATTTAGTGTCTGATAATTCAATCACAACTGTTTCACCATTTGTGTTTACACCTTTTATATATAAAGATTTAGTGTAATCAGACTCTGGCAAATAAGTTCTACTCATTTCTTCAATAGACTCAAAATAAGATAAATCAATTGTATGAGTTCCAAATCCCATCTTGAAAGTATATGAATCAACATTTGTATCTAACTTTTCGGTTGTTTTATCCCAATCCTTATAATCCTCACCTGCAAAACTCAAGCATTCAGGCACCTTATAATTATCATCGTGTCCATAGATAAAGGCTTCAACCATAGAAACTCTATCGTCAGTTATATGAAACTGAACAAAATAATCCTCATACGGATAGTTATAATTATCATATTTATCTATATATGGTGCAATATCAAACAGAGCCTTCAGCTCATCTATACTCATACTATCATCTTCATCTGTGTTCCATTCAACTCCCATATCACCAGTGTGTGGTAACATAGATGAAACTACACATTCACCAAAAGGAACTGCGTATGGATATGGATTAACAAACCATACATCTTTAGAAAAACTACTTTCGTCATAGTTTCCATTTTCATTTTCCACATAAATATATAGTATACTATTATCTCCGCTCTTATAATCTGTATTAATGCACATATTAGTTGGGGCATCTATAACTTCATTGATGTCATCAAAATAATCTGGCGAAACTACACACCCCTGCTCTACTATCTCATTAATAGTCATACCAGGTCTAACTTTAATTCCATAATTATCTACAAAACATCCATCCCATTTTGAAGATTTACCAACATATCTTCCCTCACTATCATCTAACCCGCCATTAGATTCAGTTTTTCCTTCATTTTTTCCTTCAGTTTCTGTACTAACTTCTTCTGATTTTGAATCCTTAGCCTGCTTACCGCATCCACTTAGCATAGCCGCCGCCAATGCTAGAGCTAGGATTCTCATACCTTTCTTTTTCATAGCCTTTCTCCTTAATTTTAGTATGTAGTAAGTCTTTTGTTGTTATTAAATGACTCCTCAGGTATTATATCTTATTACTTTATCTAAGTAAACTAAATATATTATAAATATTACATTTATTACCAAAATATTTCATTTGGTAAGTATGCTGTGTCCTTGTAGTTCCTCTACAGCTAATTAGAAACAAAAAACGCCTAGGTAGCTCTCAAGGCTTGAGAGTGTAACCTAGGTGAGTATGTAAATTTTTGTAGCTACAGAAAATAAAAAGAGCCATTCTGTAGCTATCAAGCTCTGAGTGCCCCTTCCAGTGACTACACTACGTACTTGCAGAACAATACAGCCCTTTGTAAATAAAAAAACACCTAGGTAGTTATCAAGCTCTGAGTGTTCCTTCCAGTCACATGTAGTGACAGGAAGGAATATCTTAGGCTTGAGAGTGTAACCTAGGTGACTATGTAGATTTTTGTAGCTACAGAAAATAAAAAGAGCCATTCTGTAGCTATCAAGCTCTGAGTGCTCCTTCCAGTCACATGTAGTGACAGGAAGGAGTATCTCAGGCTTGTAAGCGTAACAGAATGGCTACTCAAAAATTTTAAATTTTAGCTGTAGAGATCTACAAGCTTCTTAAGGTGAGCATATCTCTCCTCAGCTGCCTTCTGGTTCTCAGCGAAGAGTCTCTCAGCACGCTCTGGGAATGCCTTTGTAAGACGAGAGTAACGTGTCTCGTTTGCAAGGAAATCCTGATACTTGCTGTAGTCACCTTCCTTAGAAGTAAGAGTAAATGGATTCTTACCTTCCTTCTTAAGGTCTGGGTTGAATGAGAAGAGGTTCCAGTAACCTGCTGTAACAGCTGCCTTCATCTCATCCTGGCAGTGGTTCATACCACCCTTAACACCGTGGAGCTCACATGGAGCGTATCCGATGATAAGTGAAGGTCCGTTGTAAGCCTCAGCCTCAGCAAGAACCTTAACTGCCTGTGCCATGTTAGCACCAAGTGCGATCTGAGCAACATATACATAACCGTATGACATTGCAATCTCAGAAAGTGACTTCTTAGAAACTTCCTTACCTGATGCAGCGAACTGGCAAACCTCACCGATGTTAGAAGCCTTAGAAGCCTGTCCACCAGTGTTAGAGTACATCTCTGTATCGAATACCATTACGTTGACATTCTCGCCTGATGCAAGTACATGATCAAGACCGCCGAATCCGATATCGTATGCCCAACCGTCACCACCGAAGATCCATACAGACTTCTTAGCGAGGTAATCCTTGAGTTCAAGAGCTGCCTTAGCATCTGCTGAGCCGTCCTTCTCAAGTGCTGCGATAAGAGCGTCAGCTGCTGGGCCGTTCTCTCTTGTAGAATCAACTGTCTCCTCGAACTTAGCGAATGCAGCCTTAAGATCTGCTGAACCAGCCTCTGCTGCCTTCTTAGCTGAAGCGATAGCGTGGTCACGTAAGTACTTCTGTCCTACTTCCATACCCATACCATGCTGAGCGTTGTCCTCGAAGAGTGAGTTACACCATGCTGGACCCTTCTTAGAATCCTTGTTAACTGTAAATGGTGATGTAGCTGCAGGACCACCCCAAATTGAAGAACATCCTGTAGCGTTTGAAATATACATATGCTCACCAAAGAGCTGTGTAATAAGTCTTGCGTATGAAGTCTCAGCACAACCTGCACATGATCCTGAGAACTCAAGGAGTGGCTGATTGAACTGTGAGCCCTTAACTGTAAGGTCAGAACCTGCTGCTTCCTTACGTCCAACATTAGCTACTAAGTAGTTGAATACTGGCTGCTCGTCTGCTTCTTCTGCCTGTGGAACCATTGTGATAGCACCAACTGGACAAACTGTTGTACACTCGCCGCAACCCATACAATCAAGTGGAGATACTGACATTGTGTACTTGTACTCAGATGCCTTTGGCTTTGTATCAGCAAGCTTGATGTTTGCTGGAGCTGCCTTAACCTCGTCCTCAGAAAGCATGAATGGACGGATTGTAGCATGTGAACATACAAATGCACACTGGTTACACTGGATACACTTTGTCTCATCCCATGTAGGAACTGTTACAGCTGTACCACGCTTCTCGTATGCAGCTGCACCAAGCTCGAACTGTCCGTTAGGATTCTCAACGAATGCTGAAACTGGAAGTGAATCACCATCCATCTTAGAGATAGGCTCAAGGAGATTCTTAACCATCTTAACAAGCTCTGGACGACCCTCAAGTGCTGGCTTAGCAGGATCTGCTGCTGGGTTCTTCCATGATTCTGGAACATTTACCTTATGTACAGCATCTACACCAGCGTCGATAGCGTTGTAGTTCATCTGAACAACATCGTCACCCTTCTTGCCGTATGACTTCTTAGCTGCCTGCTTCATGTAATCTACAGCCTGATCGATAGGCATTACATCAGCGAGCTTGAAGAATGCTGACTGAAGGATTGTATTTGTACGCTTACCCATACCAATCTCGATAGCCTTATCGATAGCATTGATTGTGTAAAGCTGGATATTGTTATCAGCGATGTATTTCTTTGCCTCAGCGTTAAGGTGCTGCTCAAGCTCCTCATCTGACCACTGGCAGTTAATCATAAATACTCCGCCTGGCTTAACGTCCTGTACCATCTTCATACCCTGTGTAACGTATGCTGGGTTGTGGCAAGCAACGAAGTCAGCCTGGTTGATATAGTAAGGAGACTTGATTGGGTTGTCACCGAATCTCAAGTGAGAAATTGTAACACCACCAGTCTTCTTAGAGTCATACTGGAAGTATGCCTGGATGTACTTGTCTGTGTGATCACCGATGATCTTTGTAGAGTTCTTGTTAGCACCTACAGTACCATCACCACCAAGACCCCAGAACTTGCACTCCTTAGTACCAGGAGCTGATGTAATAGGAGCTGGCTTAACCTCTGGAAGTGAAAGGTTAGTAACATCATCTACAATACCGATTGTAAATCTGCGCTTTGGCTCAGACTTCTCAAGTTCCTTATATACAGCAAATACTGATGAAGGAGGAGTATCCTTAGAACCAAGACCATATCTACCACCACAGATTGTGATGTCATTAAGACCTGCTTCACGAAGTGTTGTAGCAACATCAAGGTAAAGAGGATCTGCGAGAGCACCTGGCTCCTTTGTACGATCGAGGATAGCAATCTTCTTTGCTGTCTTTGGAAGTGCAGCAAGGAATGCCTCTGATGACCAAGGTCTGTAAAGACGAACCTTAAGTACACCAACCTTCTCGCCGTGTGCGTTGAGGTAATCAATAACCTCTTCTGCTACGTCGTTGATAGAACCCATAGCTACGATGATTCTATCTGCATCAGCAGCACCATAGTAGTTGAAAAGCTTGTAATCTGTACCGAGCTTTGCATTTACCTTGTCCATGTACTTCTGAACAACTGCTGGGAAATTGTCGTAAGCTGTGTTGCAAGCTTCTCTATGCTGGAAGAAAACGTCTCCGTTTTCGTGTGAACCACGCATTGTTGGGTGCTCTGGATTAAGAGCCTTAGCTCTGAACTCAGCGATAGCATCCATATTAACCATCTCTTTGAGATCTGCATAATCCCACTTTTCAATTTTCTGAATCTCGTGTGATGTACGGAATCCGTCAAAGAAATTAAGTACAGGTACTTTACCCTCGATAGCTGCAAGGTGAGCTACTGGAGAAAGATCCATTACTTCCTGTGGATTTGTCTCAGCCATCATTGCGAAACCTGTCTGACGACAAGCATATACATCGGAATGATCACCGAAGATGTTAAGTGACTGTGTAGCAACTGTACGAGCTGATACATCGAATACACAAGGGAGCTGCTCTGCAGCAATCTTGTACATATTAGGGATCATAAGAAGAAGACCCTGTGAAGCTGTAAATGTAGTAGTAAGTGCACCTGCACCAAGTGAACCATGAACGGCACCTGCTGCACCTGCCTCAGACTCCATTTCTACTACCTTTACCTGATTTCCGAAAATATTCTCAAGGCCTGCTGCTGACCACTGGTCAACGAAATCGGCCATTGGGCTGGATGGTGTAATAGGATAAATAGCGGCAACATCAGTAAACGCGTAAGCGACATGTGCTGCAGCCTGGTTACCATCCATAGACTGTTTTGCTCTTGGCATTTCTAAATTCCTCCTTCAATTATATAAGCATTTATAGTATCACGAGTGAGTCAATAATTAACCGGAACCCCACCCCATAATGCCGTAATTTTATGATAGGACTATTGAGAAAATAAATCAATAAAAGAAAGCTGCAATTCTGTTCATTTTACAGTACAAAAATGTTAAATATTTTTGATTTGTTGTATAAAATTGCTAAATTTTTAACAATCTCCTGTTTCAGACACTGTTTGAAGTTGCCATTTTTATTTTAGAGGCGGACAAATGTCTTTCTATTATGTACATGTCAAAAAAATCCAAAATAACACATAAAAAATCAGCATATTTGTTGGCAAACTTTCATTGACACAGGCTACTTTGTTAAATATAATTTTAAAAAATTTACAGTCTTGCATACAGAAAGAGAGGAAAATTTATGGCATCGATTATTGGTGATGGCATTACTTTCGACGACGTCTTACTGGTTCCACAGTATTCGGAAGTAACTCCAAATCTTATTGATCTTCACACAAACTTAACTAGAAAAATCAGACTTAACATTCCTATGATGAGTGCCGCTATGGATACTGTTACAGAATCCCGCATGGCAATCGCCATGGCACGCCAGGGTGGTATCGGTATTATCCACAAGAACATGTCAGTAGAAGCTCAGGCTGAAGAAGTTGACAAAGTAAAGCGTTCTGAGAACGGCGTTATCACTGACCCATTCTCTCTCGGTCCAGACAACACACTTGCTGAGGCAGACGAACTCATGGGCAAGTTCAGAATCTCTGGTGTACCTATTACTAAAGAAGACGGCACACTCATTGGTATCATCACTAATCGTGACCTTAAATTCGAAACAGATTTCACTAAGAAAATCAGCGAGTCTATGACTTCTGAGGGTCTTATCACTGCAAAGGAAGGCATCTCACTTGATGAGGCTAAGGCAATCCTTGCTAAGTCTCGTAAGGAAAAGCTTCCTATCGTAGATGATGAGTTCAAGCTCAAGGGACTTATCACAATCAAAGACATTGAAAAGCAGATTAAATATCCTAACGCTGCTAAGGATGACCAGGGCAGACTTCTCTGCGGAGCTGGTGTTGGTATCACAGGCAACATGATGGAGCGTGTAGCTGCTCTTGTAGAGGCTCAGGTAGACGTTATCGTTATGGATTCAGCTCACGGTCACTCTAAGAACATCATCGAGGCAGTTAAGAAAGTTAAGACTGCTTACCCAGATCTTCAGGTAATCGCTGGTAACATCGCTACAGGCGAGGCTACAAAGGCTCTTATCGAGGCTGGTGCAGATGCAGTTAAGGTCGGTATCGGACCTGGTTCTATCTGTACAACACGTGTTGTTGCAGGTATCGGTGTTCCTCAGATTTCAGCAATCATGGATTGCTATGCTGTAGCAAAAGAATACAATGTACCAATCATCGCCGACGGTGGTATCAAGTACTCAGGCGATATGACAAAGGCCCTTGCTGCTGGTGGTTCAGTATGTATGATGGGTTCAATGTTTGCAGGATGCGATGAGGCTCCTGGTTCATTCGAGCTCTTCCAGGGTCGTAAATACAAGGTATACCGTGGTATGGGTTCACTTGCAGCTATGGAGAATGGTTCTAAGGACCGTTACTTCCAGGAAGGTGCTAAGAAGCTTGTTCCAGAAGGTGTTGAAGGACGTGTTGCTTACAAGGGTTCCCTTGAGGACGTTATCTTCCAGCTCATCGGAGGTATCCGCTCAGGTATGGGTTACTGTGGTTGCCCTACTATCCCAGAGCTTCAGGAGCGCGGCAAGTTCGTGAAGATTTCCGCTGCTTCCCTCAAGGAGTCACATCCACATGACATCCACATCACCAAAGAAGCACCTAACTATTCTGTAGACGGCTAATAGATAAACCACAAAGCCCCTAGTTACGCTCTCAAGCCTAAGATATTGTTCCGCTTGACTACATGTCAAAGTCATACTAAAAGTCAACTGTAAGGAAGACTTTTAGTATGTACACAAGCGAATGCTTGTGCTAAGAAGCTACACAACACTTAGAGCTTGATAGCTACTAGGGGCTATTTTTTTATCCAGCCTACAGAATAGAACGGTGCGCCACACAAAAGAAAAAGCCAAGCGGTTGATTTCACTCAGCCGCTTGGCCATTTGTTTATTTTGTAATTATTCTTCTATATCTTCTTCTACTTCTGCTACTTCTTCTGCATCTTCTGCTGTGCTAGAGAAGCGTGATACTTCATCCTGAAGTCTCTGAGAGATTTCACGGTTGCTCTCTGAGTCATCGTGGATTGTTGTGATAGACTCAAGGATTCCTGTTGTGCTTTCTGTAGCATCAGATACACCCTGTGTACAGTCATTGATAACTCTAGAGATATGGTCAATCTCTGATGTCATCTCGCTGATTGTAGAATTAAGAACTACTGTATTATCATTTACGCTATCAAGCACTGCATTGATATCCTCAGCATCCTGATAGTACTGCTTAGCAACGCCCTCGAAATCATCGTAATCTGAAAGTACTGTCTCACTTACGTATGTAAGCATCTCGTTAGAGTTGTCAGCAAGTGCCTCAACGGCTGAAATAACCTGATTACTGATTTCCTGAATTGAATTTGCTGTCTCCTTACTGTGCTCAGCAAGCTGTCTGATTTCGTCAGCAACTACTGCAAATCCCTTACCAGCCTCACCAGCACGAGCAGCCTCGATTGAAGCATTAAGTGCAAGAAGATTTGTCTGTGCTGCAATAGAAAGGATATCCTCTGTAAGAGTTTGAATCTGCTCAACATTCTTACTTTCTGCAATAGAGTTCTCAAGTGTATCTTTGATAGATGAAACCATCTCATTTGTAGAAGCTTTCATCTTCTCTGTCTTCTCACGGATAACAGTAGCGTGTTCCTTAATATCAGCCACTCTGTTAGTTCCTTCTGAAACCTGATTTGAAACCTGTCCTACTGCATCATTTACATCTCCTGCTTCCTCATTAAGAGAAAGAAGTGTATTGTTGGCTGTTTCCATGCTGGCTGTGAGCTCTTCCATTACTGCAGATACGTTACTTACATCATCCTTTGATGAATTAACGATACCAACAGTATTTTCTACTGAGCTATAAATATTTCCAGATTCATTTTTAATAGTAAAAATGATTTTTTCCAATGTCTCCAAGAAGTTGTTGATACCACCTACTAAGACACCAACCTCGTCCTTAGATTTATTTTTTAACCTATGAGCCAAATTTGCATTTCCAGCATTCATCTCACTAATCATCTTATCAAGTTCCTTAGCAGAGCTTACAAGAGGATTAACTGATTTAATAACAATAATTATTGTTGATATTGATGCAATTACTAGTAATATCACACCTATTGCAATGGATTTTTGAACTTCCTTCTCAGCCTTTGCAAGTTTTTCATCGTTCAGTTTCACCAATTGCTCTAATCGTTCTTTCATGAGACCAACATTTTCTTCATAAACTGTTACCATCTCATGAGAGCCTGCAAAGTATCTAGTACTTGCACCAGCAAAATCATTATTGTAATACAGCTTCTCTATTTCCTTGTATTCTGAAACAAAACCTAAAGCCGCTTCACTCATTACCTTATATTCTTCGGTAAACTCTTTATCGTTAATGGTATCCACGTGAGTTTTCAAATCTGCAATAGCTTCCTCAACTGCGCCGTACTCACCTGCTCCAAGACCTATGATAGAATCTCTAACTTCAGGATTGTTCCAATTGCCTCCATACATATAATTCATAGTCTGAAGAACAAAGAAACGCTTAACTAAGTTCTGCACATTAGTATTTGCATTACCAAAGTCCTGCTCAACCATCAAATATGTATCTGACATAGTATTGGCAGATTTAACTGCTGTTCTAAAGTTAACTGCAATGATTGATACACCTATAATCATCACCAAATCCAGAATTAAAATACATATCAATATCTTTGTCTTCATACTTTTTCTCATGTTAATCGCTCCTTTTTTGCAGCCCACAAAAAATCCCCGCAGGGAAATTACTAAAGTAATTTTACCACGCGAGGAATTCATAGTTATGAGCAAACTATTAAATTTTTATGAAAATTCTGTAGATTAATACTCAGATTTACTATCCCCAGTATTCTACAGCTCGCTCAAGCCATCCTTGAGCCTTTGTACGCTTTCCAAGCCCAATACCGTGAGGTACACCGAAATATTTCTCATATTTATGTTCTACGCCAGCTCTTGTAAGTGCCTCGTCAAATACATCTGCGTGTCTGCTGGCTGGAACCAAAACATCCCAGCTTCCTGAAAACATAAATGTCTTTGGATAATCAGCCTCGATATATTTTTGTACATCAAGCATCTGTCTACCCTTTTTAATATGTCTAAGTCCAAACATGTGGTAACTACCACGATTAGAAAGCCATACTCCCAAAAGTCCAATCCAAATATTCCAATATGGATGACTAAGCCAGTCATTAACGCAAGTCCATGGATAGCCAAGGACTAATATGCCTGGACGTGGAACCTGGTAATCCAAGTATCCAAACTTGTGGCTAGAAAAAATACCAGCCACATTTCCACCAGCTGAAAAGCCTATTAATCCATAATCATCCATAACTACGTCGAATTTATCTGTATTGTCCTGAATAAATCTAAGAGCGATGCCAAGGTCCTCCATTGGTCCAAATGGAGCACAATCTCTGCCTGCTCTATATTCAAGAACAAATGCATTTATTCCCATTTTATTAAGCTCAGCTGCCACAGGATAGCCCTCATGACGAGTGCAAACTCTAGCGTATCCTCCACCAGGAAGAACTATAACAAATCGCTTGTCTCTAGGATTGTCAGCTGGAAAATATACCATACGCACATCTCTTTTATGCTTCTCCTTAGCCATCTCCTCCATAGAGTAAACAGGCATCTGCACAAAACGGCCTGCCTTGCGAAGCTGGCGCATTCTTTCCTTGCCACCCTTAACATCAGAGCCCACATGTGCGCACCAATACATTCTGGCTATAGAATATACAGTGAACATAAAAGTCAGAATCAAGTAAACTAATAAAATTGTCCTAAGGGCCTGGGCAAATCCCTCCGCAAATAGATAAAAATGCATATACTGCCTCCAGAATAATTAATGCCTGCCAGATAGCTATCCAGCAGGCATTATTGTACCACATTATCTCAATAAGATGCAGTATTTATATCTCGTTTTTATTTCTTATGTTTGAAAGCAACCTTAACGCGCTGCTTAAAGCCATAAGGAAGAACGTATTTAAGCTTGTCCTCAGATGGAGTCATCTTAGAGCACTCTGGATGCTCACGGTAAAGCTTGATTGCATCGAATTCGCACTTGGTTGTACATACACCACAACCGATACACTTATTCTCATCAACTACTGAAGCACCACACTTAAGGCATCTAGCTGTCTCTACCTTAATCTGCTCCTCTGTAAACTCTACTGTCTTATCTCTGAATGAAAGCTCGCCATCAACTGTAGTCTTTGACACACCAGGAATCTGACGTGGGCTGTGATCATAATCGTCAATGCGAAGATCATCCTTATCAAGCTCGATGAAATCACGACGGTTACGTCCAATTGTAAGTGAGCTGTTTGGCTGAACAAATCTGTGAATAGAAATAGCACCCTCACGACCTGCTGCAATTGCATCAATTGCAAACTTAGGACCTGTGTACATATCACCACCTACAAAGATGTCTGGCTCATCAGTCTGGTATGTAAGAGCATCAGCCTTAGGGCCTCTGTCGATAACAACCTTAGAACCCTTAAAGAGATCTCCGTATACGCTTCGCTGTCCAACTGAGAAAATAACATGCTTACACTCAACAGTGATTGTGTCATTCTCATCATACTCAGGAGCGAAACGTCCTGTCTCATCCTTGACACGAGTGCACTTCTTAAGAACGATACCCTTAACGGCACCTGCCTCGTCTACAAGGACTTCCTTTGGACCCCAACCGCAGTTGAGCTCTACGCCCTCTGCCTCTACGATTTCGATTTCCTCTGGTGATGCTGGCATAATGTCTCTTGTCTCAAGACAGAACATAGAAACCTTTTCGTTGCCAACACGTCTAGCTGAACGGGCAACGTCGATAGCAACATTACCACCACCAATAACAACAAGGTCACCCTTGATATCATAAGCCTCGTTCTCAGAAACCTCATGAAGGAAATCAACAGCTGTAGCTGTGCCGATAGCATCATCACCTGGAACTCCTGGCTTGTTACCACCCTGGCAACCGATTGCTACGTAGAATGCCTTGTATCCCTGTGAACGTAACTCATCAAGTGAAATATCCTTGCCTACTTCTACGCCACACTTAATATCTACACCAAGCTCCTTGATAATATCGATTTCAGCATCGATAACATTGTTTTCAAGTACGAATGATGGAATACCATATCTAAGCATACCACCTGGATACTTGCTCTTTTCAAAGATTGTTGGCTTGTAGCCCTTAAGTGCTAAGTAATATGCGCAAGAAAGACCTGCAGGACCTGCACCGATAATAGCAACCTTTTCTGTAAACTCACCCTTCTGAGAAGGAACGATTTTCTTTGGAATATATCTTGTCTCAGCCTTGAGATCCATCTCTGCAAGGAATCTCTTAACCTCGTCAATTGCAATAGCCTCATCTACTGTACCACGAGTACATGCTGCCTCGCATCGTCTGTTACATACACGTCCGCAAATAGCTGGAAGTGGATTATCCTGCTTAATAAGAGCAAGAGCCTCTTTGTAACGACCCTGAGCTGCCATGCGAAGATATCCCTGAATAGCAATATGTGCAGGACATGCTGTCTTACATGGAGCTGTACCTGTGTCATAGCAGTTGATTCTGTTAGTGTCACGATAATCATCATTCCACTCATCAGTAGACCATTTCTTCTCTGTAGGAAGTACCTGTTTAGGATATGTAACTTCGCTTCCGTCAGCCTTGCAAAGCTTCTGTCCAAGCTTAACAGCACCTGCAGGACAATTCTCAACACACTTACCACAGGCAACACAATCCTCAGCTGTAACATGTGCCACATAAGCCGAACGTGACATGTTTGGAGTATTGAAAAGCTGTGATGTACGAAGTGCGTAACATACATTTACATTACAGTTACAGATAGCAAAAATCTTGTTCTCGCCATCGATGTTAGTAATCTGGTGAACAAAACCGTTGTCCTCTGCCTGCTTGAAGATAGCAAGAGCCTCTTCCTTAGTGATGTACTCACCGCCCTTATTTGTCTCAACAACATAGTCAGCCATATCACCAACAGCGATACACCAACCCTCAGGGTCATCTGCACAACCCTCGTTGTATGTCTTTCTAGAAAGACGACATGAACAAGGTGATTTTGCATACTTGCCCTCGTACTTGTCCAGCCAGTAGGAAATCTTCTCAAGTCCGATTGCTTCCTGCTCCATAGAAATAGCTTCCTCAACAGGAATAACATGCATACCTATACCAGCGCCTCCTGGTGGTACCATGTGAGTAAGTCCCTCAAGTGGAAGACGACTCATTCTCTCGAAGAAACGTCCCATCTCAGGATGCTCCTTTAAGAAGTCCTGATTCATGTTTGAAAACTCAGCTGAGCCAGGTACAAACATAGGAAGTACCCACTGCTTCTCATGAGCCTCGTTCTCATAGTTCCACTCTAAAAGACCTGTGTAGCTAGCCTGCTCTAATCTCTCATTAAGAGTCTTCTCATCAAGACCTGTAATAGCAAGAAGTTGCGAAAAAGTCTTTGGCTTTCTGATGCCTCCCATAGAAAGGGCAAGCTCTGCAATCTCCTTTGTAGGTGCAAGATTAGCAACAGCCCAGTACTCAGGATCATACTTGGTAACTTTCTGCAATCCAAGCTTAATCTTAGCTCTGTCTGTAATCACCTTACCAAGCTTAAGAATCTCAGGACGAAGATCCTCGTCCTTTAGGTCATTCACCCAATCAGGATAAAAATCTCCTAATCTGTCTGGTCCAATTCCCATACTAGTTATTTCCTCCTTTTACCGCTTATTAATTATACTTATACTCCACTCAAAAAGACTTAACTACGATAGTCGGCTACCTGGCCCCTCAACCATTGAATCCATTCGTCAAATCCTTCGCCAGTCTTGGCAGAGATAAATATTACCTTTGCCTTTGGATTTAGTTCATGGATTCGCTCGACCACTCTGTCCTTTGAGAAATCTGTAAACACCTCTAGGGTGTCACATTTGTTGACAAGTATCACATCACACACCGAAAACATCAGTGGATACTTATATGGCTTGTCGTCTCCCTCTGGAACAGAGAGAATCATAACATTTGCAGTTGAACCGGTATCAAACTCTGCAGGACAAACCAAATTGCCAACATTTTCCAGGAAAACAAGGTCCAAATCACTAGTGCCAAGCTCATGTAGTCCCTGACGGGTCATGTCTGCATCTAGGTGGCACATGCCTCCTGTATGTATCTGAATTGCACGGGCTCCAGCCTCTGTAACAGTAGCCGCGTCCACATCAGAATCAATATCTGCCTCCATTACACCGATTTTCATCTCGTCTTTAAGACCATTAATAGTACGGCATAATGTGGTAGTCTTTCCTGAGCCAGGTGAAGACATCAGATTAATAAGAAATGTGTTGTCTTCTTTTATCTCCTGTCTAAGTCGCTCAGCGTCAGCATCATTATCTTCAAAGATGCTTTGTTTAACTTCTATTATCTTGTAGTCCAACGTAAGCCCTCCAAAATCATTTATTAATTGTGGCTTAATACACATGTTAGTAAACTCTAACTTGCCACATTAGTTTCCTTCGCTAATATAATATACTCTAAATGATAAAAAATTGTCAAATATTCGCCCACCCTGAGGCAGTATAAAATCTAATACAAAGCATCTTTATGCCACAGGTGTGTATTTTCTCTGTGAAATGTTTGTGAAAAAATATTTTTTTCACATTTATTATTCATCTATTTCTTATAATCTATTACACGATAAGTTCTCATCGCAAATTAGGGGAGGCGAAGAGGCATGAAAAAAAATAAATCTATAAGGGTTTTAATCAAAAAAGCCACAGCTTTCGCTCTGAGTTTTGCACTATCACTGTCGCTATCAAATATTATGATAGCACACGCAAGTGAAAAATCTATTAATCCAAGCTCTGTTTATAAAAATCTATTGTCAGAGCCTGAGAGAAATGTCTACAACCAGGTCTATAATGCCTTAATCAGCTATGACGAATCTCTTTTTAGCATGATAGATCCTCTATCTGAAAAAGATTTGGAGGACACTATGAATGCGCTTTTCAACGATCACCCAGAAATATTCTGGGCTAATACCTCTTACAAATACGCTGTAGATGCAAAGGGAATCGTCCATAAAATTAAATTAAGCTACGGCATCAATTCTTCAGACCTTGCTGCTGCAAAAGGTAACTTTGATAGAATCATCTCTGACCTTGTAGCTGGCGCAAGCCAGTATTCCAATGACTTAGATAAGGAAAGATACATTTTCGATGCCATCTGCTCTATGAACACCTACAACGTGTCAAACTCATTGAATCAAAGTGCATACTCTGCACTTGCCACAGGCTCTTCAGTATGCGCTGGATACGCCAGAGCATTTCAGATGGTATGCCTTCAGGCTGGCATACCTTGCTACTACGTTACCGGCACCTCAAAGGGTGAAAATCACGCCTGGAATATCGTCCAAATAAATGGAGCCTACTACAATGTAGACCTTACCTGGGATGACTGCATCGCAGAAGCCACAGGATTTTCATCTTACCACTATTTCAACAAAAATGACCTAGAGTTCTCATTCGATCACTCTAGGTCTCCCCTCTCGTCACAGCTGATGAGTTGCGTATAAAATTTCGCACTAAAAAAGTTCGTTACGCTCTCAAGCCTTGGATATTGCTTCGCTCAACTAACACGGTTCGCTGCGCAACACCAAGAGCTTGATAGCTACGAACTTTTTTTATGTAAACTTTACACCGTAACGAATTTCTTATTGAACACGTTCAGCCACAATTACAAGCCTGTGGCTAGCCACATAAATTGGGGTGCATGTATACAGCGTCAGCTGTTCCTTATCGGTAGGCTCAAGAACTGACAGGTCATCAGGCTCTACTGTTTTTATTTCTGTGACAGCATAGGTATAGGTCTGAGTCGGCGTATCAACGTAGATCAAGTCATTAATCTGGACCTCATCCAATCTGTTGAAAAACTTTCCGAAGGTATAGTTCCTATGGCCTGCAATTACACAGTTACCCTTTTGTCCTGGAACCACAGTGGACATATCGTGTCCCAGAGAATCAGACAAGATACTCTTTTCAAGTCCCTGACGCACTGGGTTTTCAGATTCAATTGATGGAATGCGCAAAATGCAAAGCATTTCTCCCTCTGCTGGAACCTCTATATCCTCCTCTGAAAATCCCTCACCACTAGCTATATACTCTTTGAATTCTTTAATTGTTTTTTCCTTTGAAAAATATTGTCTTACATTTAGTCCAATGGAGCTAAGCAAAACGCCTAGCCCCACTGCAATCATAATAAGACCAATTAATTTCTTAATAAATCTCTTATTCATTATTTAACTCTTTTTTCTTTGCCACAGACAAGTAATATACCAACAGCAATAAGTGCTATCGCTGCAAGATAACCTACTAATGTACCAATGAATCCGCCTGTCTTAGCAAGTCTATTTCCTACTCCTGGAGCGTTATCAAGTGCCACTATATTGTTCTCCTTGATAATAAGTCCATCATCTGTAACCTCAGGGCCTGCTGCACCGCTGTATGCGCTTCCTGAGCCGTTTGTAGAGCCTCCGCTGCTATTGCTGCTTCCGCCGCCTGACGAACCAGAGCCACCGCTATTTCCACCTGAATTGCTTCCAGAATCAGAAGGCTCAGTGCTAGGTCCACCATTTTCAGGGTCAGTGTTTTCATTTTCATCAGCAGGTTCAGGCTCTTCAACCTTAGGAGGTTCAGGTGTAAGCTTAGGCTCAAGCTTCTTTGCCAGCTCCTCCATTGAAGATTCCGTAAATACGGTAGAATCAAGTGACTTAACCTTAAGGCTATCTGCTATATCACCCTCTGAATCCTTAGTTCCAACCACTTTTACAGTAATTGGATCAACAGGGTCATATCCTTCTACCTCTCCATCGGATTTCAAAAGATATTCATCCTGATAATTAATGTCGTAAACTGCCTCGCCAGTCTCCTGGTCGTAGCTAACTGACTCAACCTCAACTAATTTACCCTCTATTGGATCAAATCTGTAAAGAGTAAACTTCATAGCCTTGAATAAGTCAGGGCTCATTCCAAACATGTCTGGTGAAATGCTAAATGTAGTAGTCTCATCTGCCTTGTAATCATCCACCATTGTAAGCTTGGCATCTTCAGCATCTACAAAGTCGCCCTCTTCCTCATCATAAACCTGAAGAGCATACTCATCGGTGACTCTAAATCTGATGCTCTCTGCCACCTCAAATCCTGCTGGAGCAGAAATCTCATAGAGATAATATTCTCCGATTGGAAGGGCAAATTCCTTAGCTGATCCATCAGAAACCCAGCTCTTAATGTAATCATCTTTTGCCGCATCTACAGTATCATGCTCGCTGATTATAAGAGTCGCACCTTCAAGCTCATTACCCTGACCTGCCGATACCTTGCTCACATCAAATGAACATGTATCAAGAGCTGCATCTGTCATCACAATAGAATCAACTGCTGCCCATGTATTGTCAGGATTTCTCTTGTATAACACATTATCTACAACCTTAAATACGATATTGTCAGCTGTATTATATCCGAATGGAGTATCCTTTTCTGTCAATGTGTATTCAACATCGTAGCTTGCATCAAAACTGTGATTGCTATCATCACTCTTCCAGCTATCAACCTTTTTGGTGCTGCCATCACTCATCTTTCTGGAAATCTCAAGATTTCCTCCATCAAGCATGTCTCCATCCTGATTAACAAGTGAAACATCAACTGTCTTACTCTTCTTTTTATCTTCGAATGTAAGATTTACTGCATTCTCAGCTCCACCCTTTGCTGCAGTGGTAAATGTCTTAACCTCTGTAGAAATCTCATATCCTTCTGGAGCCTCGATTTCCTCAATAGTATAGGTGGTATTTGGCTTAAGCTTTCCAACACTTCTGGCTACGCCGTTTGCCTTTGTGACAATTTTTGCCACAAGATTGCCATCTAAATCCTTTACCGCAAATGTGGCACCTGGTAATGCAACTGCTATATCCTCTGAATCTACTTTTGTAACAAGAAGATATGTAGGTTTTACAGTCCAACCACCACCAAAACTGCTATATGATAAATTAGAAACTGAATTATTTGTTCCTGAGCCAGAGTAGCCTACAAGCTGTACCTTGTTGCTGTAGTCTCCTCCTGATTTAATCTCTGTAGGAACAGCCACATAGGAAAGAACGTAAATATTTCTGTTGTCCTCTTCCTTTGGAAGGATAACCTCTAAAATAGTGCTATCCCCATCTGCTGACGTCTCTACAGAATAGCCTGTCTCCTCTTCTCCAGTAGATGTAATCTCACCGGTGCTTGGATCAATCTGGCCAAGATATAGCTTAACGGATGTAGCATCAAGCTCAAGGCTTGTTCCAAGTGTATCCTTTACAATGAGGCTAGATGGAAGTGGCTGCTTATTTCCATTAAATGTAACTGTGTATGTAACTGCCTTTGAAACAGTGTCAACTGCAGCTGATTTATCGATTACTGAGTTCTTCCATGTGTTTTTCTTGGTAACTACCACGCCTTCTGGATTGTCCTTGGTAGAAAGTGTAGCAGTATTTGAAACAGAAACATTACCACCATTTACAGCAGTGAAAAAGTCTCCATCATCAACCTTTGCCGTAAATATAATAGCCTCGATTGCATTATCACTTCCCACATCAGTTATATCTTCTAAATAGGCAGTCAGTACTCCGCCTGAGTAGCTGTAATGTGGCTTTGATGATGTGTCAGTAGTAAGTGTAGTAGAATGAGCGCTGCTTGTGCCATATCCATGAACCAATGTCACATCACTGCTTAGGGACATTCCAAGTGAGCCAATATCATCTGTAACCACTACATTTGACATAGCCATCTTATTTCTATCTACAGTAAGAGTGTATGTAATCTCATGGGTCTCATAGTTGTAATCACTAGAAACCTTTTCAAATACTGTACTCTTATACTCACAGCTTGCATCATCCTTTATGTCCTTCTGCTGGTCTGAATCAAGCTCAACCTCGTTGTAGTATGTCTCTTTCTCATTTCCTGCCCATATACTAGCCTGAGTCTCATCTAACTCAGTAACTACTGTAAATGTAGCCTGAGCCTGCTTAAGGCTATCACCAAACTTAATCTCAATCTCCTTGCCATTTACAGTGTATTTATCCTGTAAATCAAGAGTAGATTTAGTACCATCTTTTGCCGTAATATCAGCATTGCTTATAGAGACAAACTTCTGTCCATCCTTTATATACTCTGTAACAAAAGATTTGGTAAGTCCCTGATAGTTTTTGTTAACTACAACCTTCCATGTAATCTGGTGAGTAGCAGGATTAAATGAAGTACAGCTCTTTTCAATGGCTGCCTTAGCTGTTACACCTTCACCCTTAACAGGTGTCTTATCTAGTGTAGGTCCTACAAGCCACTCCCAATCACCCACACCTGTCCTGTCATACTGATACTCTAAGAATGCATGGTTAGATGGCATCTTAGTGTGATTAGTACGAAGGAATTTGATGTAGTCATCTATCTTAGTCTTGTATTTGATTGTGTATTTGTGATTGCCAGAAATTGCATAGTCATCTGCAGATTTTCCGAATCGTACATACCATGAATATGCTTTCTTGCCCTTTTCAGATGTACCTGCGTTCTTTTCCACCTCATAATCAGATGATGGTAAAGCCTCTCCAGTAGCAGTGTCTATTACCTGTACAGAATCTTCCACAAGTCCCATGGTTGTAGTGTCATCTGTCTCGATCACATCATAGACAGTCAGATACTTCATACCGTAGCCATTGGTGTTTACATTGATAGTCCAATCGGCTACACCCTCATCATCCAGCTTGCCACCTTCTTTTGTAAGCCAAGAAGATAATCCGTCTTTGCTGACAGAATTGTCTACCTTTACCTCACCAAGAGGCTTGCCAGATGGGTTGCCTGCATCAAATATTTTTACATCGTTAGATGCATTTACACTAATTGAACTTTTATTTTGAGTAGAGCCTGCTGCAAGGAAATCCACATGAGTCTTGTAAGTAATAGTGGTAACACCGCCAGCAGAATTATCCGTAAAATTATACTTAAGTGTTCTGCTAGCATCGTCATACTCAGGTGTGGCATCTACTCCCCCTACCTTGAAGCTGCCTGCCTTATATGACTGTCCCTTACCAAAGGTATCAACAAGCTGATATCCACTCTCGTAAGTGACTGGATTGTCAGCATTAGTTACCTTAACTGTCCAGGTGATATCATCATTCTCATCCAAAGTACCAGCGGTCTTTTCGATAGTTGGTTCCTTAGGCTGATTCTCTGCAATAGCGATTTTAACTGTCTGGCCTGATGTACCTGGAATCTCAAATGAGAAATCCTGAAGATTATCTACCTTAGAGCCGTCCAAACCAAAGCTGAGCCTGATAAATACACCGCCAATATTATCTGGTTGAGTCTCCTCGTATTCAATCTTTAACTTGATAGTTCCGTCATCACCTGCTGTTGCGGTACCGAAATTCTTTCCATCTACAACAACCGGAATAGAACCAATTGTAGACAGGTCAAAATACTCACTTTTGATTGATGGAAGTGAGTAGGTATTACCATTAACAATAAATGTCTGTCCCTCAACATAGTCTTCCTCTGCATAATTAATATAAAGAGGATCCTTTAATTGATATTCAAGGGTAAATGTTGAATTCTTAGATACCTCAATATCTCCGGAAACATCCTTTCCATCAATAGTGAATTTCGCACTTTTGATAAGTGCATTCTCGTCTGACTCATCAGCTGGCGCAGCTGTAGCCATAAGGCTAGTGCCCAGCATAGTCGATAAAGCCAAATCTGAATCTAGCAAATAATTATCCAAGTTGTCTAATACCAAATAATTATTTAACTCGATATTTTGTAAATCCTCTTGCCCTGAATTTGACAGACCATCCACCGCAGGATTAGTCTGTACATTTGGTTCTGCTGGCTGAACCACATCAGGATTTTGTGGATCCACTGGATTCTCTGGATCAGCTGGATTGCCTCCATTTTCCTCTGTAGGTTCAACTACAGGTGGCTCTCCACCCTCCGCTGGTTCTGCTGGAGCATCAGGAACTACCTCCTGTGTTACAGCAGGGTCTGGATCATCTGCAAGAGACACAAAATTAGGAGCGAGTGTAAATAATAACACAAACGCCCCCATAACTCCCGCCAACAACTTCTTTTTCATGTCATCATCCTTCCTTATACTAGTACCCTAGAAGTTTTCTCCCCCGTTGGCATAACTTTCGCCTCATACTTAAAACATAGCAGATTAATAAACATTAGTAAATATTTTTAACCTAAAATGTCAATATATTCGCCGGCTAGCGCCTTATTCATACTTCTCACTGCGCAGAATTTGCCACACATTGAGCATGTGTCGTCAAACTCAGGCGCTCTATCCTCTCTAATTGCCTTTGCAGTCTCAGGGTCAATAGCACAATCCCACTGCTTATCCCAGTCGAAACACTGTCTAGCATCTGCCATGGCATTGTCCTGATCAAGGGCGTGTGGTATATGCTTTGCAATATCTGCAGCATGAGCAGCTATTTTCGATGCAATGATACCCTGCTTTACATCATCTACATTAGGAAGAGCAAGGTGCTCTGCTGGTGTTACATAGCATAAAAATGCTGCACCGTTTTGTGCTGCAATAGCACCACCGATTGCAGATGTAATGTGGTCATAGCCTGGTGCAATATCAGTAACAAGAGGTCCAAGTACATAAAATGGTGCTCCCATACAAATCTTCTGCTGAATCTTCATATTGGCTGCAATCTCATCCATAGGCATATGGCCTGGGCCCTCTACCATTACCTGTACATCCTTTTCCCATGCTCTCTTTGTAAGCTCACCAAGTCTCACAAGCTCCTCAATCTGGCACACATCACTGGCATCTGCAAGACAACCTGGACGACATGCATCACCGAGAGAAATTGTCACATCATACTCTCTACAGATATCAAGAATCTCATCATAGTACTCGTAGAATGGATTCTCCTCACCAGTCATGCTCATCCATGCAAACACAAGTGAGCCACCGCGGGATACAATATTCATCTTTCTTTTGTGTTTCTTAATCTGGTCGATTGTCTTTCTTGTGATTCCACAGTGGAGTGTCACAAAATCCACTCCATCCTCTGCGTGAAGTCTTACCACATCAATAAAATCCTTGGCAGTAAGTGTAGCCAAATCTCTCTGATAGTGGATTACGCTGTCATAGATAGGAACTGTTCCAAGCATAGCCGGGCACTCTGCCACAAGCTTTTGTCTAAATGGCTGAGTATTGCCGTGGCTAGACAAATCCATAATAGCCTCTGCTCCCATATCTACAGCTGCCATTACCTTTTCCATTTCGATATTGTAATCCTTGCAATCTCTAGATACGCCCAGGTTTACATTTATTTTTGTGCGAAGCATACTTCCTACACCCTCAGGATTAATACACTTGTGATTCTTGTTGGCTGGAATTGCTACCTGTCCCTTAGCAACAAGGTCTCTAATCTCCTCTGGTGTGCGGTACTCCTTAAGGGCTACCTGCTTCATCTCTGGTGTGATAATGCCCTTTCTAGCAGCATCCATCTGTGTTGTATATTCTCTCATAATAAAAATTCTCCTTTATACATATAAATAATCGTTAAAAACCGGCTGTAATCCTTCATTTGACATATCTATATACATAGTGCCAAGGCTTCTGCCATCTGAGATTTCAAACTGTTCATCTCCTGTATCGCTTTCCTGCTCGCCACTATATTTTTCCTCATGGTCTCCAATTCCTGTAGAGACACCTGCTGAGATTTTGGTAGCAGCAATTTTTGCTATACCATTTCTAAACTCTGCAGTCTCTCTAGATGAAACTGTAATTCCGCAGAATGGCAGGAAAATGCGGTAGGCACATAACACCTGACAAAGCTGACGCTCTCCTACATCAAGAGGATTGATTGTCTCGTTATTAATGATTGGGCGAAGTCTAGGACAAGAAAGGGACATTTCCGCATGTGGATATTTTCTCTGCAAATAGTACACGTGAAGGGCAGATGCTAGTGCATCCTTTCTAAAATCAGAAAGTCCAAGCAGTGCTGAAAAGCCAACGCCTCTCATGCCACCCATAAGAGCACGCTCCTGGGAATCAAATCTATATGGCCACACTCTCTTATTGCCCATGAGATGTAGCTTCTCGTATTTGTCAGTGTCATAGGTCTCCTGGAAGACAGTCACATAATCCACTCCACATTCATGAAGGTATTTGTAATCCTCCACATTTACAGGGTAGATTTCGATACCCACCATCTTGAAATATTTTCTAGCTATCTTGCAGGCTTCCCCAATGTATTTCACATCAGATTTTGCAGGGCTCTCTCCTGTTAAAATCAGGATTTCCTCCATGCCGCTTTCAGCTATTACCTTCATCTCATGTTCAATCTGCTCAGTATCAAGTCGCAGTCTTTTAATTTTGTTGTAGCAGTTAAAGCCGCAGTATACACAATAGTTTTCACAGTAATTAGCTATGTACAGTGGCGTAAAAAGATATACCGTATTTCCGAAGTGCTTTCCTGTCTCCCTCTGGGCACGCTCAGCCATCTGTTCAAGAAATGGCTCTGCTGCAGGAGAAAGTAGAGCCTTAAAATCCTCTATAGTACATCTCTCGCTAGTAAGAGCTCGTCTTACATCCTTTGCTGTATATTTGCTATAGTCATAGCTTTGAATCTGGGCCATTACCTTCGAGCATACGTCAGACTCAATCACATCCATCCCTGGCAAATATTTCATATGGTCTATACGACTGCTAGGGTCATTTTCCAGTTGATGTTTTCTCTTAAGTGCAGTCTCAGAAAGTAAATCTGAATCTATTAAAAAATTGTTTTCCATGACAGCCTCCTAATGTAAAAATCCTGTAAGTGGATCTGAGGCTTGTGCACCTCTTGTTAACACACGTCCAAGACCTGCTAGATATGCTTTTCTTCCTGCCTCAATAGCTTGCTTAAATGCTGATGCCATCATAGTCAAATCACCTGCTGTAGCAAGGGCTGTATTTGCCATAATTGCAGCCGCACCCATTTCCATGGCCTCACAGGCCTGTGATGGCTTGCCAATGCCAGCATCTACAATAATAGGAAGGTCGATTTCATCAATGAGAATCTGAATGAATTCCTTTGTAGCAAGTCCCTTGTTAGAGCCTATAGGTGAGGCAAGTGGCATGATTGTAGCAGCACCCACATTCTGCAGTTCTCTTGCCACATTCAAGTCTGGATACATATATGGCATAACCACAAAGCCCTCTTTTGCAAGAATCTCTGTAGCCTTTATTGTCTCGTAATTATCTGGAAGAAGGTATTTAGAATCCTTCATAATCTCAATCTTTACAAAATCACCACATCCAAGCTCTCTTGCAAGACGGGCAATTCTAACAGCCTCCTTGGCATCTCTAGCTCCGCTAGTATTAGGAAGCAATGTGACATTCTTTGGAATGTAATCTAGAATATTTTCCTCTTCCTTTGTATTAGTACGTCTTACTGCAAGTGTAATAATCTCAGCTCCTGCATCCTTTATAGCAGCCTCAATAAGCTTCATTGAGTACTTTCCTGAGCCGAGAATAAATCTTGAATCAAATTCTTTACCGCCAATTACCAGTTTGTCCTGTTCCATCTTTTTGTCCTTTCCCTTTTACAATTAAATACTATAAAATCCAACTAGTTATGGATTCTTTTCTCCTATTAGAAGCCTTATAATCATGTGAGCCTCATGGCCTGCACAGGTCATAACTCGAGATGATACAAGTCCTATTCCATCATTTACATCGCTGACTCCATCTCCAGAAATATAAAAATGTGATGTGAGCTTTTTGGTGATAATGTCGTTGGCACTTTTAAATCCAGCCATGCCTGAGGCAGATACCAAATATTTATCCTTAAAATTCGTAAATACGATATCTGCTAACATTGATTTACATTCTGGACTGTCAAATGCCTCACAGACTATGTCTGCATCCTTTATCAAATCAAGGCTATTACTCTCATCCATTTTCACCCTATGAGTCTGTACTGTAATAAATGGATTAATCTCAAGAAGATTTTCTCTGAGGGCCTCTGTCTTTGCCATGCCTACCTGAGATATCTTGTACTGTTGCCTATGGAGATTAGTCACATCTACAAGGTCAAAATCTATAAGTATCAGCTTTCCAATTCCTACTCTAGCTAGACAGATAGCTACATTGGAACCAAGTCCTCCAAGGCCGCAAATAGCCACAGTCGCCTCATCAAATCTCCGCTGATTATCTGCGCCATGACGTTCTACTAAGGCCTGATAAAACTCATCCTTACTGACCATCATCAGCCTCCTCCCACAAAGCTAACTACCTCCACTACGTCCCCATCATTTAAAATGGTATCTTCGTAGAATTGCTTTGAAACAATCTCTTCGTTGATTTCCACAGCAATAGTTCTGAAATCATATTTCATCTCAGTCAAAACTGACGCTAAATTCTTACCTGCTGCTGCATAATCTTTCCCGTTTATTGCTACCATCTGCATCCCCCTTTTCTCTAATTAATCCCACCATGTGATTTAGTGGCCCACTGCCCTTTCCTAAATCAAGGCCATCGGAAATTGTTGATGTTATATATTCCTTGGCATTTTTCACTGATTCTTTTAAATCAAATCCAAGAGCCAAATTGCTTGCTATGGCTGATGACAAAGTACATCCAGTACCATGAGTATTTGGATTGTCAATTTTAGTTGTCTCAAACCAACTGACCTGTCCCTTGTCAAAAAGCACGTCGCAGGCATCCTCAATGGAATGCCCTCCCTTTATTAGCACACTGCAGCCGTATTCTTTTGATAAGGCCTTAGCAGCTTCTTCCATCTGATTTTTGTTTGCGATAGTCTTTCCAAGAAGTGCCTCTGCCTCCGGAATATTTGGAGTAATCACTGTGCTAATAGGAAATAATAAATTTGCCATAACAGAGGCTGTAGAATCCTTCATAAGTTTGCTACCTGATGTAGCTACCATAACTGGGTCCACCACCAAATTTTTAACCTTATATTCCCTAAGCTTTTTAGCTACAACCTCCACCTGGGCACTAGATGGAAGCATGCCGATTTTCACAGCATCCGCAGGAATATCAGATAAACATGCATCAATTTGTTGCTCCAGAAATTCTGGTGTAGATTCCTGTATAGCAGTTACCCCAGTTGTATTTTGTGCTGTAAGTGCTGTAATAGCAGTCATTCCAAAAACACCGTGAACCGTCATAGTCTTAAGGTCTGCCTGAATCCCAGCTCCACCACTGCTGTCGCTGCCAGCGATTGATAGTACCGCCTTCATTTCATCCCCTCCTTATTTGTTCAGCTCCAAAAAGCTTCTCTTTAGCTCCTCTGCTGCCTTCTTTGGCGAGTCTGCTTTCATAATTGCAGACACTGCACACACGCCGTCTATATCAATGCCCTTAAGAACATCTAGATTTGTAGGATTCAATCCACCTATGGCATTTACCTTAATAGGTACTGCCTTGCAGATATCAGCAAGTGTATCAGTTGAAGTAAGCACTGTTTTTACCTTTGTAGTTGTATGATAGATTGCTCCTACACCTAGATAATCAGCGCCATCTTCATAAGCGGCAACTGCCACAGGAACTTTTTTTGCTGTTGCTCCAAGTATCTTATTTGGGCCAATTATTTTTCTGGCAAGGGCTACCGGCATATCCTCTGCCCCCACGTGAACACCCTCAGCATCTGCTGCAAGCATTACGTCCACACGGTCATCTATAATAAGTGGCACATTGTACTTTTTCGAAATCTCATGTACCGCCTGTGCCAGCTCAATATACTCTCTTGTAGTGCGATTTTTCTCTCTCAATTGCATGAGAGTAACACCACCTTTTAGCGCCTCCTCTACCCTAAATAAAAATTCATCCTTTTCATAATTACTGCTATCAGTAATGAAATAAAGGGTACTGTCAAAATCCATCATTATCCTCCTTTTACATCAGAATGCCTGCACTAGCCATAATCATTACAACAAAAAAAGAGCACCCAAATTGGATGCTCCATAGTTATCATTTCGTATTTACGAATCACATATTCCGACGTGAAAAATCGGCGTCCCTACGTTGGCATTATCCAAATCAGGTTCTCGGTCGAAGGTCACACCTTCCTCTCAGCCTGTATACAAGCTCCCGTAAATATTTAATTAACAAACAAATATATTCTAGCAGAATCCCTCAGCACCTGGTAGTGGATATTTGTCTGTAAGAGTCTTAATAATTGCTCTAGCCTTCTCAACTCCTGCTTCCTGCTCCTTGATAACGATTGAGATTGCCTCTGCAACCTGATCGAAATCAGCTTCCTTGAGACCACGAGTTGTAGCAGCTGGTGTACCAAGACGGATACCAGATGTAACAAATGGTGACTTAGGATCGTTAGGAATTGTATTTTTATTAGCTGTGATATGAGCATCATCAAGAAGCTTCTCAACTACCTTGCCTGTAAGCTCAAATGGAGTCAAGTCAATAAGCATAAGGTGATTGTCTGTACCACCAGATACGATCTTGATTCCTCTGTCCTGAAGACCCTTGCAAAGTGCCTGAGCATTCTTAACAATCTGCTGTCCGTATTCCTTGAATGAAGGATCAAGAGCCTCCTTGAAGCAGATAGCCTTGCCAGCTATAACATGCATAAGAGGACCACCCTGAATACCAGGGAAAACAGCCTTGTTAAAGTTGTATTTCTCATTAGCCTCTGCTGTTGCCATAATCATACCACCACGTGGACCACGAAGTGTCTTGTGAGTAGTTGTAGTAACAATATCAGCATAAGGAACTGGGCTCTCATGTACACCTGCAGCAACAAGTCCTGCAATATGTGCCATATCAACAAAAAGTACTGCATCAACCTTATCACAGATTTCTCTAAAACGCTTGAAGTCAATCTTGCGGCAGTATGCTGAAGCACCAGCAATAATCATCTTTGGCTTGCACTCTAAGGCAATACGCTCTACCTCATCATAGTCAATAAATCCATCGTCATTTACTCCATAAGGAACGATGTTGAAGTATACTCCAGAGAAGTTAGCTGGTGAACCATGAGTAAGGTGTCCGCCGTGATCAAGGTTCATTCCCATAACTGTGTCGCCTGGCTTAAGTACTGCAAACTGTACTGCCATGTTAGCCTGAGCTCCTGAGTGTGGCTGAACATTAACATACTCGCAACCGAAAAGCTCCTTAGCTCTCTCTCTTGCAAGCTCCTCTACTACGTCAACCTCCTGGCATCCGCCATAATAACGCTTTCCTGGATAACCCTCTGCATATTTGTTAGTGAGGACTGAGCCCATAGCAGACATAACCGCTGGTGATACCCAGTTTTCAGAAGCAATAAGCTCGATGTGCTGTGACTGTCTGTTAAACTCCTTAACAATAGCCTCTGCAACTTCTGCATCAGTGTTTTTGATGTCGTTTAATGTGTACATTACTTTCCCTTTCCTAATTTCTTTCCATTATTAGTATCTATGACAAAACCTGTAAACAGGGTTTGACCTATAAGTATTTCTTTTCAAAATCCTCTTTTGTAAGTGGCTTATCAAAGAAAAATCCCTGAGCAAGATTGACTGAGAACTTACCTATCATATCAACCTGCTTATCAAACTCAACTCCCTCTACGCATACATCTACATCAAGAGAATCTGCCAATTCAGAAATTGTCTTAACGAATACTTCTGAAAAATGGTCAGAATTCATATCGGAAACGAATGCTCTGTCTATTTTAATCGTGTCAAGTGGCATGGTCCTGATGTAATTAAGTGATGAATAACCAGTACCAAAATCATCAAGTGCAACTCTGCATCCCTTGGCTCTGATTGCATCTAAAAGCTTAATCATCCTCTCCATGTCATTAATGGCAAGTGACTCTGTAACCTCAAGTGTAAGATTCTGTGGGTCAATAGCTGTCTGCTTAAGTACCATATCAAGCTTATCAAGGAAATCTGACTGTGTAAGCTGTACCACAGATAGATTAACATTGACCTTGTATTCTGGATGACCAAAGTCATTCCAGTGCTTGCAGCTCTTGGCCGCCTCTAAAAGTACGTGCTGACCAATTGAATTGATCAACTTAAGCTGCTCCGCCTGAGAGATAAACTGATCTGGAAGAACCAGTCCGTACTCAGGAGAATTCCATCTCACTAGAGCCTCTGCTCCGCAACATGTAGGGATTCCACCTGCAAATTCCATAATAGGCTGATAGTAAACCTCGAACTCCTTGCAGTCATCCTCAACAGCCTTGCGCATAGCCTGCTCCATCTTAACCTTTTCAGCTACAACTGCATCTGAATTAGCATCATAGAACTCAAATCTGTTCTTACCCTTATTCTTGGCACCGTGAAGTGCAATATTAAGTCGAGTAAGAATAGCTGAGGAATCAGTCACATCTGATGGGCCCTTAACGCAACCCATGCTGACTGTACAGTAATATTCCTGACCATTTAAAATCCATGGATTAGCGAAGAGATTCATAATTCTCTTGATAACCATATCAAGATTGTCAATATTAGCATGGTCTACAATTACTGCAAACTCGTCGCCACCAACTCGGTAGCATTTATTTTTAATGTAGGAAATGTCATTGATGCTGTGAGCAATATACTCGAGCAAATCATCTCCCACCTGATAACCAAGTCCCTCATTGACACTAGCAAAATCATCTAGGTCAAGCATAAGAACTGCAAATTCCTTGCCAAGCTTTGTAGCCACATGGAACTCCATGGCAATATCCTTTTCACACGCCTGACGATTATAAAGACCTGTAAGGATATCTTCATGTGCCTGCTTTTCCACCTTTTTCTGATATATACGAAGGTCGGTGGTGTCATAGAATGTAAGAAGTCTAACCTGACGTCCATCTACCCACTCTATGCTGGCAATAGAAATATCAAACCACTTTCCTGAACCATTAGCCGAATAGCCATTAATCTCAGAAAGTGTATAGCGCTTATCAAAGATAATCTCCTCGATAGCAAGTCTATCTACTTCGTTGCTGAACATTCTGATGAATGTATCATTATTGTATAAGAATTCTCTGTTAGCCAAATCGGCTACAACTACACCATAACCTGCATTCTGAAGAATAGCCTCCAAAGCAGAATATGAACTAGCCAAAGAATTGGTAGTTATCTTTTTAACTAAAACTGTACCGATGATTCTCTTAGTGTCATTGGCAAAACGCAAATCCTCAACGCTCCACTTGCGCTCCTGTCCCCTAGAAATAAAGCAAAGGTACATCTCTGCAGAATCATTAACATTGATAGGCAAGAAAATCGCTGCCTTGATTCCATATTTAATAAAGAAAACTTCAAAAAGCTCTGGCAGTACTGCATCAGATGAAATGGTGTATGGCTTGCCATTCATAAATGGCAGGCTAAGAATTGGAACCTTTTGGAAAATAGGCTGCAAAGGCTCTGCCCCCTCTGCACACCATTCGCAAATCATATCTGCATTAATACCATCTGAATTAATCTGTAAAATAGCTGTGTTGGTGCAGTCAACATAGTGGCCAGCCTCAACAAGAATGTCTGATGCCACTTCAAAGAAAGAATTGTCTGATTCCATAAGCCTTAAGATATCAGTCATGATTTCATTTTTCTTAAGGCGAGACTCTATCTCTGTCTCTGCTTGCCTCTCGTCGGAAAGCTTCACCTGTAGAGCATGATTCTTAATCTTTTCTGCAAAATAATGCTTAGTAAGAGTCTCAATCAATGCAATGGATTTATCAAAATCCTCTGTTGTGGTAGTCCTCATCTCAGAAGGAAGTATCTCTGTATCAGGAAGTCTATCTCTTGCAATACCAAAACATAACCAAACACCTTGGCACTTGCCCTCTAGTCCTCTGATAGCAACTCCTCTGTATAATAAATAATCCTCTGTGCCGTAACGCTCCACAACATTTTCTACGTTACCATCCACAAAGGAATCTAGTATCTCCCTGCGCAACTCGCTAGAGAAATTACGGTCAACAAATTCCTCCTCTGGTTTAGTACCAGAGAAGGAAGTGATTTGGCCTTGAGTTTTACCAACGCACATCACATAGATGTCATTGGCCTTGCAAAATGAGTCCTGCAAAGACTGCATAGCCTCATTATTGATTTCTAATTCTAAGTCTACTCTATAACCCTCGTCCATCCATACTTATCCTCGAGTCTTCCCCACTGGATACCTGTAAGAGTATCGTAAAGCTTCTGGGTAAGCTCGCCAGTTTTACCTCCATTTATTACAACAACATCATCCTTAAAACGGAGTTCACCGACTGGAGAGATAACTGCTGCTGTTCCTGTACCGAAGACCTCTTCAAGCTTGCCATCATGGCCAGCCTTCATAAGATCATCAATTGCAAGACGCTCCTCACGAACTGTATAGCCCCAATCACGGAGAAGGTGAATCATTGAGTCTCTTGTAACACCTGGAAGAACTGTACCTACTGTAGGTGCTGTCCAGATCTCACCGTCGATCTTGAACATGATGTTCATAGTACCAACTTCCTCAACATACTTTCTCTCGTTACCATCGAGCCACAATACCTGTGAATAGCCAAGCTTCTCAGCCTTAACCTGACCTGCGATAGAACCTGCATAGTTACCACCACATTTAGTAAAGCCAGTACCACCTGCAACTGCTCGTACCAATTCATTTTCTACTAAAATCTTTACTGGGTCAAGTCCTGTTGCATAATATGCTCCAACTGGACAACAAAGTATCATAAACTTGTAAGATTTTGCCATATGAACACCAAGAGCAGCCTCTGTTGCGAACATGAATGGTCTAATATAAAGTGATGTATCTTTCTCGGATGGCACCCATGCCTCCTCAGTCTTAACAAGAGCTGAAACTGCCTGTACAAAGTCCTCCACAGGGAAACCTGGCATGCAAAGTCTCTCGTTAGAATTAATCATTCTCTTTGCATTCATCTCTGGTCTGAAAAGCTGAATCTTTCCATCTTCTCTGCGGTATGCTTTGAGGCCCTCAAATGTCTCCTGGGCATAATGAAGGGTCATGCATGCTGGGTCCATTTCGATTGGTCCCTCTGGGACGATTCTGGCATCATGCCAACCAATCTCTCTATCCCAATCACAAACAAACATGTAATCAGTCATGTACTTTCCAAAACCAAGGTTCTTCCAATCTGGCTTTTCCTTTAATTTTTCGCGTTTTTCAAATCTGATTTCCATAGTAGCCTCCGAACATCTCATAAACATTTTGTTAATAATCTTTTTCATTATCCATCTTTTCTGCCCTCACGTCAACACTTTAGTGTGCTAAATTATTAACGAATGGAAACCGGATTTTTGTGTCCTCTTTGGTAATATTTTGTGAACTCTTTCTATTGAATATACTATAAAGATTTTTAAATGGTATAATTCAGATAACTACACGAAATGAAGGCGATATTATGAATATTTACACTCAATTATGCGGATTGGCCATAATGGCCACTATCCTCTTTTTTTATAGACGCCAGCCCACCATGGGCCTTAGTTCAGAGCGTCATTTTCGGATAACTATATATTCAATTTTAGGATGTGTCCTTTTAGATATTGCATCCTGCTATTTTATTGTACATTCAAATCGATTCAGCGATACATTGGTGTATTTAATATGTAAGCTCTATCTTCTATCTTTACAGGTAGTTTCATTTAGCGTCCTCTTTTACACCACTGCTGATGTATTTGAATACTATGGAAGCAAGCACGAGAAAATGTTGGGCACTCTCTATCAGGTAGTGTGTGTAATTGGAATGATTATCACTATGTATCTTCCTATCCAAATCTACTACGACGGAGTCAAGCTCTATTCCTATGGCCCAGCTACCATCGCCACCTATATATTTGTATCTTTTTATATTTTTACAACTGGCATTTCCACAGTAGTACTAAGGCATCATATCAAGCAAAAAAAGAGCAACATGCTTTTAATTTGGATGGCCATTTGGAGCGTTTCTGCTATTATCCAGTTTTTGGATCCAAAAGTTCTTATTGTAAGTTATGCCAGCTGTATAGGCGCACTAATAATGTATTTTGAGCTGGAGAATCCCCAGAGCTCTCTTTCTAGACGTACCGGACACTTTAGCTCAGCTGTTATCAGAGATTATTTTGATTACCTTTATCAATCCAGAAAAAGCTTTTCTGTTATGATGATTTCCTTTAGAACGGTGGCAGATTCAGCCAATGAAAACAAACTGCTTCGCACCACTATTTCAAAGCTTTCAGAATTTCTCTTTACAGTTGATACAGCAAAAATTTTCGATACTGCAGAAGGATACTTCGTATTAGTTTTTGAAAATATGGATTTTGTTGAGAGCACCAAATTTAGAATCAACACATATTTTCAATCTATCCAGGACAATCCTGATGTCAGCAATGCCATTACACTTTTGAGTCCTTTTTATACCATTGTTCCAGACTCAAGTATCTCAAGCAATGCTGATGAACTAATACTTCTTCTCACCGGCTTTATTCCAAACGATAGGAACAAGCTTACTGGAAACGAAGTCATTGTAAATGATGAAATCATGGCAACCGTAAGGCATAGCAAGGCTGTTGAAAAAATGGTTGTGGAAGCCATGGAAAATGACAGAATCGAGGTTCATTACCAACCTATTTTCGATATAGCAAAAAACAAATATACAACCGCGGAAGCATTGGTTCGTATCCGGCTAGGGGACGACTCCTTAATTTATCCTGATGAGTTCATTCCTATTGTGGAAGCCTCAGGTAGAATCATTCCTCTTTCAGATACAATCTACAGAAAGGCTCTCTCATTTTTAAAATCCTATCACATAGATAGACTTGGAGTAGAACATGTAGAGCTTAACCTTTCAGTGAAACAGGGGGAAAATCCTCTTTTCGTCAACAGATTTTTAGAAATGCTAAAAGAATACAACATTTCAGCGGAATTCATTAATTTAGAAATAACAGAGACCAACTCCATCCACAGTCAGGAGACTCTCTTTGCAAATATGAAAAAGCTTGAGGAAGTAGGTTTATCATTTTCTCTTGATGATTTTGGCTCCGGCTCTTCTAATCTTAACTACATCATCGATATGCCAGTTGTCATTGTTAAGCTAGATAAGCACCTAACCGACGAATATTTCATTAATCCAAAGGCAAAAGCCATTGTTAAAACAGTTATAGAAATGGCCCATTCAATGGGCATAAAAATCATAGCCGAAGGAATTGAGACTTCAGATTCCCTTGAAGAAATGAAAACACTTGGTGTTGATTACATCCAGGGATTCTATTTCTCGAGACCACTTCCTGAGCATGAATTTTTGAAATTCATTCAACAGCACAATCTATAGAAAAGGAGAGATTATATGCACACATTTCAACCTTATCCAATCGATATGCTAGAGTGGAACCCTATCAAGAAGCTGGCCGAAGACGGTATAGCTATTGTTGCAGAAGCAAACGGCAAAGTAAACGCAACCTCTTCTCACAATGGAGGGGTGGGTCACATCTGGGGTAAAAATGTTGTCTACGCATTCTTGCGCAACACCCGCTACACCAAGCAGCTTATAGATGACAGTGAATATTTCTCTGCCTGCTTCTTTGATATGTCCGAAAAAAATAATGTTCAGCTTATGAAAGTTTTAGATCAACTCAGCGGTCGAAACGAGGACAAGCTAGCCCAGTGCAAGGTAGAAGTAGAGCACGCCATGAACGCTCCATATATTGACGGCGCCAACTTCATCATCCTTTGCAGAAAGATTGCCGCTGTGCCAATGACAGAAAACACTATCGTTGACCCAAAGATTCTAGACGAGCAATATACTGAAAGGCACATGGATGATTTCCACACCATGTACATTGGAGAAATCCTTGATATCAGAGCAAGGTAAACATTTTATTAAGCAAACAATAAAAGCGCCAGAGAAATTAATCTCTAGCGCTTTTATTTATACCCTTTGAACCTACTTCTTATTAGTTAAGCCCAGGCATTAGCCTTGTGCTAATAACTGCTCCTGATATCGGAAAAATGCCATCTCATTATCAAGTACCTTAGCGATTTCATTAAGTCCATTAGCCTTGTCAGAAAGCACATCCATCGTATCTGATAATTCCTGCATAGAAGCTCTTGTCTCCTCGGAGCTTGCAGCATTTTCCTGAGAAATAGATGAAAGATTTGTAATTGTATCAGAGATAACCTGACTTGCTTTTTCTGATTTATCTACATTCTCTACAATCTCTCTTGTTAATCTAATTGAATCGTTGATATTTCCAATGAGTGCATCTACCTGCTCAATAGTCCTATGGATTGTAGAACGCTGATTGCTAATTGTCTCCTGAACATTGCCAGCCTCTTCCATTGTCTTTGTGGAATCGGATGCCAGTCCCTTCATAGCCTCTTGAATATTTCCAGCAGCCTCTGCAGACTGGTCTGCAAGCTGTCTTATCTCATCTGCAACAACAGCAAATCCCTTGCCAGCCTCACCCGCTCTTGCCGCCTCAATGCTGGCATTTAATGAAAGCAGATTAGTCTGAGCTGCAATTGCATCAATTATTTTAACAGCTTCGCTGATAGTAGCAACCGCTGAGTTAGTATTTCCAATCAGCTCAACTATACCATCAATAGCTGTAATACTTTCTCTTGTGGATGCCCTAAGTTCTGACAGCTTATCTTGACTCGCCTTAGAATTTTCCTGCATAGAATCTGCAAGTCCCTGCATCTGCTTAGTATTGTCAGTAATAAGCTCTATAGCTGTATTAATATCATTTACACTCTCCACAGCAGACTGTAAAGACTCAGCCTGGCTTGAAGCCCCTGTTGCAACCTGTGCAACTGCAGTTGTTACATTGTCCGCTGTTTCACTGATACTTTGTACCGTTGTGTATAAGTACTCTGCAGAATTATCCACTTCATCTGAGGACACCCTTGCATTTCCGATTACGCTTCTTATTTTGCCCGCCATATCAAATAGGGCCGATGACATTTCTCCCAGTTCATCCTTACGGTTTTTAACCTTATCCGTTAGTTTGATAGCCAAATCTCCTGTGGCCATTTGGCGAACTGCCTTAACATTCTCGTCAATAGCCTTAACTATTTGAAGTACGTATAACATCATTATAATGGTAGATGCAATAATAATTGCTCCTGCCAAAGTAATCATCCATTTTATTCTATCGTTTATATAATTAGAGATAAGAATCTTTGGCTGGCCTACAAAAGCCATACCATAAACTTCACCTGTTTTTTCATCAATCAAAGGTTCATAGGCCACGTAGAATTTTTCCCCATTAATAACTACGTTAGACGCTGAATAACTCTGCTTATTCTTTAATACAGCCTGAATAACAGCGTCTGAAGCCTTTGTTCCTACTACCCCATCAATACTAGAACGTTCTCTAGTATCTCCTACAAAATATGTATAATCATAACCTGTCTGATTATACATATCCTCCTCTAGTGTGCTAGTATTTGTTGCATCATCTCTAGTGTATTGCAATACCATTGCATATGATTTACACGCAGCAGCCACACCTGTTTCAACCTCGTCTTCCATACCACGTCTTAGGTTGATAACACCAACAAGTGTTGCAGCAAACCCAACTAGTAATAATGCCAGTATAACAAAACCAATCAACATGACTTTAAGAGACATCGCTTTGCTTTTCTTTTCCATGAAAAACCCTCCGTTAATCATCTCCCTTCTATTGATCGAACAATATACCCCAACAAAGCTAGCGAGACCAACTGTCGTCATTATAAACTAAAATGTGGTCTATTCTGTGAATAAAAAATGAAAAAGCAACTGCCCAATTTTAGACAGTTGCCTTATATTCATACATATACAATTATCTATTGAAGAACTCAACAAACTCTTCGTAACCTTCGTTTGTAAGCTGCTCCTTCTGGAACTTCTTGTTCTTGTTCATACGAACAACAAGAACTGTCTGGCCCTGCTCTCTTGCAGCCTTGGCCTGAGCCATAACCTCTGCAAGCTTCTCAGCTGGATAGCCCTTTTCTACAAGGTAAGCCACCTTTTTATTAGCACCTGGCACCTTGAATCCCTGCTCCATAAGAAGAAGGATAATACGCTCAAATCCGATTGAGAAACCACATGCTGGAGTATTCTGACCTGTGAAATTGCCAATCATCTTGTCGTAGCGTCCGCCGCCACCGCAGCTTCCTCCAAACTCTGGAATAGCAATCTCAAAAATAGTACCTGTATAATAGCTCATACCACGTACAAGTGTAGGATCAAATACAAGCTCAAACTGTGCTTCCTTTGTAGCGTTAACTGCTGTAGCAATCTCACGCATCCAATCTGCAACCTCTGTATCAAGGAACTCACCAAGCTTATCAAGGAGAACTTCCATACCTGCTGCCACATCCTTAACACCCTCAAGTGCTGCAAAGAGGCCTACGTACTTGTCGATAGACTCCTTAGAGTAGCCTGCCTCAAGAAGCTCTGCTGAAACTCCATCGAGACCGATTTTATCCATCTTATCAAGAGTAATGAAGATAGAATCATAATCCTCCTCAGAAAAGCCAGCGTAAGCTGCCATAGCCTTGAGAATACGACGCTCATTTATACGAATCTCAAAGTTCTTGAAACCGATACGACCAAGAGTAGTTGTTGTAGCAAGAATAAGCTCAATCTCTGCCAAATTACTAGGCTCACCAAGAATATCAATATCGCACTGAGTAAACTGACGATAACGGCCACGCTGTGGTCTGTCAGCTCTCCATACAGAACCAATCTGAAGAGCCTTAAATGGAGATGTAAGCTCATTAGCATGGTTAGAATAGAATCTACAAAGTGGAACTGTAAGGTCATATCTCATACCAAAGTCAACAACCTGCTCCTCTGTAGTAGCCTCAGCAATGTTGAGCTTCTCGCCTCTCTTCATTACCTTGAAGATAAGCTTTTCATTCTCTCCACCCTGCTTGTTTGATAAATTGCCAATTGACTCCATAGCTGGTGTCTCAATTGGTGTAAATCCAAAAGAACGATATGTATCCTTAATTATAGAAGTTACGTAATCGCGAACCTCCATCTCATAAGGGAGAATATCCTTCATTCCGTTAACTGGTTTCTTGTTTAAAGCCATTTCAAATCCTCTCTAAGTCTTTCTCTTTTTCTTTCTATCATCTCATCAATTCTGTCCATATATAGCTGAACGTCCTTGACATTTTCACATCTTGTAACTGTCTTGCCATGGTCTGTAACAAACTTGCAGGCCGTGCCGCAACCAAGAGCCATTATAGTTTGTTTTTCTTCCATTATCAAGATATTATAAAGGCCTTCTTTACCATCCTTAGCATATCCGATATTTTCCAGATTGGCAGCCATGTTCTTTTGTCGATATAGATAGTATGGTTCCATATCCATCCGTCTAGCTGCCTCAAGGCATATATCCATATGCTTTTGAGAGTTCTCTACCAGGTAATCCTCGTAGGCTTCCTTGTCGTAGTTGAGCCTAGCTGAATGCTTAAGCGCAAGGGAATGAACTGTCAGATTATCTGGACTAAGTTTCTCTACCTCAGACAATGTATACTGAACATCTTCAATAGTCTCACCAGGTAATCCTAAAATTAAATCCATATTTATATTTTCAAATCCAAGTTCCTTAGCCCAGCCATAGACTCTATGAATGTCCTCCACCTTGTGGAATCTACCTATTAAGTCTAGAGTCTTTTGATTCATAGTCTGTGGGTTAATGGAAATTCTAGATACCGGGTGATTCTTCATCACCTGAAGCTTCTCATAGGTGATGGAATCAGGGCGTCCCGCCTCTATTGTATATTCCAGCAGAGACTTTGTATCGAAGTATTTATCTATTAGAGAAAGTAATCTCTCTAAATGTTCTGCATCTAGTGAAGTAGGTGTCCCACCTCCAATGTAAATCGTGGTTAAACTTTTGCCTTTACAAGACTCAGCTGTAAATGCCATCTCTTTTTCCAGGGCATCAATATAATCATCAAGCTTTTTCATCCAAAGTCCTATTGGATAGGAAGTGAATGAACAGTAAAGACATGTGCTAGGACAAAATGGAATTCCTATATATACTGAATATCCATTGTCATAATCAATTTTTGAAAGAAGCTCATGCTCCTTGTGGGAAACCTCAAGACTCAGATCAATCTTCTCCTGTGAGGTAAGATAAGTATCCTTCATATAGGAAGTAATCTCATCATCACTAGCCCCCTCCTCAATCATTCCAAGGGAGATTTTGGTAGGGCGAATTCCCGTAAGTGTTCCCCAAGGTAGTGTCTTGCCTGTACGCTCACTAAGGCTCTTATATATAGCAAGCTTCAGGCGATTCTTGGTATCAGGTCGATTGGAATAGTCTATCTCCACTTCTTTCCCATCAAGGGTAAGCACATGGTCTGCGTATTTAACATCCATAGTTAAGCTTACATCCTCATCAACAGGAGCCTCATCTGTGCCAATCCTCACATCCTCCTTAGGATAGAAGGCCTTAACCAGAGAATATATGTCATATTCAAAATTGTCTTCATTTAACTTGATATAAATCATAATTAATTCCTTATTTAATTTCTTGCAAAAAATATAATCCGTAGCTACCAATTTCTTTATGATACTCAAGCAAAGCTTTCATGCCAAGCAGAGTATACCAAAAGCTTAATAGTGTAACGGATTATAGTATTTTCTACAGATATGGATTATATATTTTTTCATCTCCAATAGTAGTGGCGCTCTCATGACCTGGATAGCAGATTGTATCATCAGGTAGTACCATGAGCTTATTTTTTATACTATCAACAAGCTGAGCCATAGAACCGCCAGGGAAATCTGTACGTCCAACAGAACCACAGAAAAGTGTATCTCCTGTAAATACAAGACCTGCATCAGCAAAATAGAAGCAGCATCCCCCAGGTGTGTGTCCTGGTGTGGCAAGGCACTTGAACTTAAGTCCTGCCAGCTCTACCTCCTGCTCATCCTTAAGATATACATCTACATGATATGCCTTTGGCGAGAACACCATATCTGCAGACAAATTCACGGTCGGATTCTCAAGAGTCTCTCGCTCTCCCTCGTATGCGTATACCTTTATACCATATTCTCCTGCAATCTCCTCTGCCGCTCCCACATGATCAAAATGACCATGGGTAAGAATGATAGCAACAGGTCTGGTACCTGATGCCTCAACAGCCTTTTTTATTCGCTCTGGGGAAGAGCCTGGATCAACAATAATTGATTCTCCTGTCGCATCATTGATTGCCAAATAACAATTCATTGCGCAGACAGGAAGAAGTACATGTGCAACTTTCATTTTATCCTCTAGTTCTCTCAACATCGATGATTGATTCAACCTGTTTAATCTTCTCAACTAAGGCTCTAAGCTGCTCTTTGCTGTGGGTACCAAACTTTATAGTGATAGTAGCCACACCCTGTTTGCTAGTCTTAGAGTGAATTGAATCTATATCGATTTCTCTCTCTGTAAATATACGGGTAATATCAACAAGAAGTCCTGTACGATTGTTACCGTAAATATTAATCTCTGTAAGGTAAACTCCGCCCTTTTGTCCATCATCCTCAGCATCCTGAGCCCACTCAGCCTCAATGAGACGCTCCTTTTCAAAATCAGGAAGATTAATCATATTGATACAATCGGTACGATGGATGGAAACACCACGTCCTCTTGTGACAAAGCCAACAATCTCATCACCTGGCACTGGATTACAACACTTAGAGAAACGAACAGATACATCGTAAAGTCCGCTGACAGTAATGCCATTTTTAGACTTAGGACGAATCTTCTCTCCAGTTCCAGAATGCTCGGCAAGAACCTCTTCATCTGTAACCTTTACAGGATGATCCTTCTCCCATGCAGCATGCATGCGGTTAATAACATTACCTTCTTTGATGGCTCCCTGACCAATAGCTGCAAGTGTATCCTCCCAGCTATGGAATCCAAATTTATTCTTAATAAGCTCCTGATACTTTGGCTTATTAAGATCACCTAAATCAAAGCCCTTTTGCTTGGCTGAATTGATAAGAAGTTCCTTACCTTTTGCAATATTCTCGTCCTTGGATTGAGTTCTAAACCACTGGTTAATCTTATTCTTAGCCTGAGAAGACTTAACAATATTGAGCCAGTCACGGCTAGGTCCATTAGTATTCTGAGATGTGACAATCTCAATTCTGTCACCATTTTGAATCTCATAGTCTATTGGAACCAGCTTGCCATTGACCTTGGCACCAATCATCCTATTACCTACTGCCGAGTGAATAGCGTAGGCAAAATCGATAGGTGTAGAGCCGTTAGGCAAATTCTTAACATCTCCACTAGGAGTAAAACAGAATACTGTATCTGAGAATAAATTTAAATCTGATTTTAATAAAGATGAGAATTCCTTATTGTCGGAAATTTCCTGCTGCCACTCAAGAATCTCTCTAAGCCATGAAAGCTTCTCCTCCTCGCCTACAACTGATGAACCCTCACCGCTCTCCTTGTATTTCCAATGAGCAGCGATACCGTATTCGCTAGTGCGGTGCATCTCGTATGTACGAATCTGAATCTCAAATGGAGCTCCATTAGGTCCGATGACTGTAGTATGCAAAGACTGATACATATTAGGCTTTGGCATAGCAATGTAGTCCTTAAAACGGCCTGGAATTGGGGTGTACATCTCATGTATAACACCAAGAGCTGCATAACAGTCCTTGATAGAGTCAACTATGATACGTACTGCAAATAAATCATATATCTGATCGATGGTCTTGTTCTGATTCACCATCTTCTTATAGATACTAAAGAAATGCTTAGCTCGGCCATATACATCAGCCTGAATATCAGCTTCTTTGATGTGCTTAGCCACATCATCTACCAGTGAATTAATGTACTCAGTACGCTGATTTCTTCTAAGGGCTATCTTTTCAACAAGGTCATAATATGCCTCTGGCTCTAAATACTTAAGTGATAAGTCATCCAGCTCTATTTTTACCTTGCTGATACCAAGTCTCTGAGCCAAAGGAGCATAAATCTCCATAGTCTCTCTGGCCTTTTCCTTTTGCTTCTCAGGCTTCATGTACTTGAGTGTACGCATGTTGTGAAGTCTATCTGCAAGCTTAATAAGGATAACTCTAATATCACGGGCCATGGCAAGAAACATCTTACGAAGATTCTCTGCCTGGATTTCTACCTTGTCGGCATCGTAGCTCAACTGGCCTAATTTGGTAACTCCATCTACAAGCTCTGCAACTTCCTCGGAAAACTCTTCAGCAATCTCCTCCTTGCTGAGGATTGTGTCCTCTACCACGTCATGAAGGATACCTGCTACAATAGTCTCTTTATCAAGCTCCAAGTCAGCCAAAATAATAGCTACGCAAAGTGGATGTATAATATAAGGCTCACCGGACTTGCGCATCTGTCCCTCATGGGCCTTGGACGCAATCTGATAAGCCTTCTCAATCATAGAAATGTCAGTATTTGGGTGGTACTTTTGCACACGCGCAATAAGCTCCTTGTAGAGCTCCTCAGGGTCTACAAAGTCAGCTGTTGCTATGACACCGCGATTTTCCACAGAAATCTTGCGTTCTAGTGTTTCTAATTCTGTCTTTGTCTTTTCTGCCACGGTATCACCACCTTCCCAAAAATTTTATTAAATATTATATAATTTCACATTGCAAAAAGCAACATTCACAATTCCCAAAAAGTTGCAATTTTCTAGACATTTTTGCATTTTTTTGGTATCATTACACAGGTTTTGATTTTATTAGTTGGACTTACTTTGGCATGCCTAGTTTTCCAACTTGTTTTTTTGTATAGAGAAAGGAAAGTAATAATGATTCAAGCAAATAATGTTACTCTTCGTTTTGGCAAAAAGGCCCTTTTCGAAGAAGTTAATATCAAATTTACTGAAGGTAACTGCTACGGTATCATCGGTGCTAACGGTGCTGGTAAGTCTACCTTCCTTAAGATTTTATCTGGCCAGTTGGAGCCTACAAGCGGCGAGATTACAATGAGCCCTGGAAACAGACTTTCATTCTTAGAGCAGGATCACTTCAAATATGATGAGTTTACAGCTCTTGATACTGTTATCATGGGTAACCAGCGTCTCTATGACATTATGAAGGAAAAGGACGCTATCTATATGAAGGAAGACTTCTCAGACGAGGATGGTATCCGCGCAGCTGAGCTTGAGACTGAGTTTGCAGAGATGGATGGTTGGAATGCCGAGTCTGATGCAGCCACACTTTTAAATGGTCTTGGTGTAGACACAGAGTTCCACTACACTCTCATGTCAGAGCTCCCTGGTGCCCTTAAGGTCAAGATTCTTCTTGCTCGTGCACTTTTTGGTTCACCTGATGTACTCCTTCTTGATGAGCCTACTAACCACCTTGATTTAGATGCTATCGGTTGGTTAGAGGAGTTCCTTATCAACTTTGAAAATACAGTTATTGTTGTATCCCATGACCGTTACTTCCTTAATAAGGTATGTACACATACAGCAGATATCGATTATGGCAAGATTCAGCTCTACGCTGGTAACTACGATTTCTGGTATCAGAGTTCACAGCTCATTATCCAGCAGCGTAAGGAAGCTAACAAGAAAAAGGAAGAGCAGATTAAGGAATTACAGGAATTCATCCAGCGATTCTCTGCTAACGCTTCTAAATCTAAGCAGGCTACATCTCGTAAGCGTGCACTTGAAAAGATTCAGCTTGATGACATCCGTCCTTCAAGCCGTAAGTATCCATATATCGACTTTAGACCAGCTCGTGAGATTGGTAACGAGGTTCTTTCAGTTGAAAATCTTACTAAGACTATCGACGGTGAGCTTATCTTAGATCACCTTTCATTCAATGTTGGTCGTGAAGACAAGATTGCTTTCGTTGGTTCTAACGAAAAGGCTAAGACAGTATTGTTCCAGATTCTCGCTGGCGAGATGGAGCCAGACGAGGGAAGCTACAAGTGGGGCGTTACAACAAGCCAGTCTTACTTCCCTAAGGACAATACAGAGATCTTCAGCACTGACCTTTTAATCGTAGATTGGCTTACACAGTTCTCTGAGATTAAGGATGCCACTTATGTTCGTGGCTTCCTTGGACGTATGCTTTTCGCAGGTGATGATGGTGCTAAGAAGATGAAGGTATTATCCGGTGGTGAAAAGGTACGTGTTCTTCTTTCACGTATGATGATTGAGAATTCTAACGTACTTATGCTTGATGAGCCTACTGACCACCTTGATATGGAAAGTATCACAGCTCTCAATACTGGTCTCCAGAAGTTCTCAGGTGTTATCCTCTTCTCTTCTCGTGACCACGAAATCGTACAGACAACAGCTAATCGTATCATAGAGATTCTTCCTAATGGACAGATGATTGATAAGATGACTACATACGACGAGTATCTTGAATCTGATGAGATGGCTCGTAAGCGTGCAGTCCTTGAGCTTTCTGATGACGAGCTTAATGATGACTAATGCGGGAAAGCGCACATTGAAAATTGCCTTCGGCAATGGGTGCGCTGTGGCAAACAAAAATGACTAGCAGAATCTGCTAGTCATTTTAATTTGCTCTTATTACTGTATCTGATATGCATCATAAGCAACTTTTCTCTTCTTCAATGAGCTATAAACAGCAGGAATTGCTCCAAGAGCTGTAAATGCATAAGACTCCATCAACGAGATAATAAAGTCTGTCTTAACCTCACTATCTGCAAGGAATGTTCCAAATATACTAAGACCATCAAAGAAATCTATTCCCATTTCTCTAGAAAATACTATATTCCACTGCACAATCTCTGCCACAAATACCATTGCAATCATTACCAGAGCACTAATGGCAACGCCCTTACCAGAAAGCTTTTTGCCAAGCTTCTCATAACCACAGATTGTCGTTACACCCATAACAACACCTGACAGTACAGCCACATATCCCAGCTGTGCAACAACTACAATGACAATAGCACCGATGATGCTACCTAATATAGCTCCAAAAATACCTCCTAAAACATTTTCCTCGGTATTCTCTTCATCAAACTGTGCATTTTTCATTGACTGATTAATCTGTGCATAACAATCCTCACAGAGGAAGCTAATCCCTCCGCTGATGTTATATATATTAATTCTATCAGATGGCTTGCCACAGTATTCACAGACGTCCTCATAACCATTAGCTCTGAAATACTCTGTAGTACCCTTTATAGCTGATATCATGTTTTCTATTACTTTATTTTTTGTAGCTCCTGCAATCCAGACGGCAATATTATTTCCCTGAACAGCAACTGTTCGCACTCCCTCGATAGCCTTCTTGGCCTCTTTTGTAAATTCCTTGTCAGGAAGACTTCCGTTTTTTCTAGCTGAAGCATACATGACATAGGCATTATCTTTCATACCTATTGTAAGATGATATCCATTGCTGACACCAACTAGTGTCTCTGTCTTCTCATCAATTGACAAGCCTGTAACTTCTGCTACTTCCTCGTAAATAACATTAAGCGTCTTGTTCATAACTATTATCCTTTCACAACTTTCTGAAGATATGATAATAATTATTTAACTACTTGTCAATAGGTATCATCCAAATACTTATAACTTTTTATAATCCAACTCTCTCACCAATAAAAAAGCCATCTGGCACGGATTTCTCCAAGCCAGATGGCAATAGTTTTTAATTAAATTATTTTGCTTTTGTTGTAATAGTAGCCTGTGGTGCAGGAGCAGCTGCAACTACAAGACCAGTCTCATCTGTCTGATATAATGTAGCGCCAATCTGTACTACCTGATTAACAACCATCTTACCATCAGCTCCGAATAAGTACTGACCAGCACCAATCTGAACTGCCTGACCAATTACAAGCTTACCATCAGCGCCAGCGTAGTATACGCCGTCCTTTGTCTGGATAAAGCCTGTAGCCATAGCACCGTCAGCACCGAAGAAGTATGTAGCATCTCCTACTGCCTGGATACCTGTCTGCATCTTACCATCTGGACCGAAGAAGTATGTAACACCGCCAACATTGACAGCACCTACCTGCATCTGACCTGTCTCATTGAAGTAGTAAACTGAACCATCGATTGATGTAAGACCAGTCACTCTATGAGCATCAACTGCATCTAAGTAGTATGTACCTGTTGGGTCTGTCCACCATCCCTTGTACATCTTACCGTTGTCGTTAGGATTGAACATATATGTAGCACCCTGAACATCGATCCAACCTGTCTGAAGGAGACCCTGCTCATTGAAGAAGTACATATCCTTGCCAATTACAGAAAGACCTGTAAGCATGTGACCATCAGTTGTATCTAAGTAACGAGTGCCAACTGCTGGATCTGACCACCAACCTGTGAAGAGCTTACCATTTTCTGCTGGGTTAAAGAAGAATGTAAATCCATCAAGCTCTAACCAACCTGTCTGAAGCTGTGCAGCCTCATTGAAGTAATAAATACCATTATCAATTGTATTAAGACCTACTGCTGCGTTAGCTGTGCCTGGTGTGAAGTAATATGAACCAGTCTCATCAGCAAACCAACCTGTAGTTACGATACCTGTTGTAGGATCTGTGTGATACTTAACACCTGCAACATCTACCCAACCAAACTGTCTACGATAGTTGTTGAAGAAGTATACATTGCCAGCTCCCATATCAAGAAGACCTACTGCTGGGATAAATGCTGTATAATCCTTAGCTGCTGTATTCATATCTACACGGCCAGCGATTCCTGGAACTGATCCGCTTGAAGAATACTGCCAAATAGCCCAACCTGGTGTGTCATTGTGATCTGCATACTGTGCAATCCACTTGTCATAAGCAAGACCTGATGTAAAGTGTGACTTGTAGAAGTTAGTGTATGTGTAAACGATTGGTGTGTAACCTGCCTGTGAAACAATGCTGCAGAATGTATTAGCAATAGCTGTACATGTACCAGGATCAAGTCCCTTTTGTACATTATCCTCAATATCAATAGCTACTGGGAAGTTGATATTGTATGGCTCAATCCACTGAAGAAGCAACTCTGCCTCTGCTGCTGCAGCCTCTGGAGTTGTAGCGTATGAATAAATATATACACCAGTACGAACACCTGCTGCCTGAGCACCCTGTACGTTTGAAACAAAATATGGGTCCATTCCCTTATTTGTGCTTCCTGCCTTGATAAATGCGAAAGAAATACCTGAAGCAGCAACTGCTGACCAGTTAATAGCCCCCTGATATTTAGAAACATCGATACCTGCTGTAGCTGCCTTAGCAGTAACAGACACTGATAAAGTCATTGCAACCGCCATTGCAAATGACACTATTCTCTTAATCAATTTTTTCATTTTAAAATTCTCCATTGTTACCTCCTATACAAACTTACTCCTATAATAACACATAACTACATCTGGTGTCTAACTACCTTATATTCGTCTCCATTAACAAAATATGGACACTCGCTATAATGGCCAGTAACTAGGCGGACATAGTCGTCTTCATCCATGTCCATCTCGCAGTAATACTGTTCATCCTCCTCGTCCCAGACGAAATTATTACAGTATTCACAAGCAGTCTGGCCCTTTACCTTACCACTAGTAGCCATCTTAAGACTCCTCCAATTAATGCACCGGCAAGTACTGCACCAAGCATAATCAAATACTGATGATGTGCATGCTTCTTGCCCCACTCAGACTTAATAACTCCAATATAAATAAACAAACCTGAAAAAATAGCTGTAACATTAACAATAAATTCTACTACATTCATCTTAAATCCTCTTATATTATGCAAACAAACCAGCTAAAAACATAAGAATCTTCATGCCAACGCCCATAATTACACCAGCAAGAACAACACCGCAGATTATAGCTCTAACACTTCTCTTAAAATCCATATCAAGAATTGATGCTGCAAGTGTACCTGTCCATGCGCCAGTACCAGGAACTGGAATGCCTACAAATAAAAATAATGCAAAATACAAACCTTTGCCTGTCTTTTCCTTCAATTTAACACCACCTTTGTGGCCTTTTTCCAAACAAAAAGTAAAGAACTTACCTATTCCTTTTTTATCCTTGCCCCACTCCAAAACCTTTCTTGCATAAAAGAAAATAATAGGAACAGGAATCATATTACCAATAATACAAATGATATAACTTGGTATTACATCAAGATGATGGCTAAGAGCATAAGGAACAGCAATTCTAAGCTCAATCAAAGGTACCATAGAAATCAAAAAAGCAATTAAATAATGAATCATAAATAAACTCCTTAATATAAAATCACAATAAAACTGTGCTATTTAACTATTTCACTTAATTCAGCGATAAATGTGCGCATCTCCTCATCTGTACCAATAGAAATACGCAAATAATTTGCTATGCGCTCTGGCTTAGAAAAGTGACGGACATATATGCCTCTCTTCTTAAGCTCCTCAAATATATATACTGCATCCACTGATTCATGCTTAGCAAAAATAAAATTGCTCTTTGAATCAGGGAAAGAAAATCCAAGTTCACTAAGCTGCCCCTTGGTCCACTCTCTTGTAGCAATAACGTCCTGAACTCTTGCCTTGAAATACTCATCATCCTCGATAGATGCAACACCAGCTGCAAGAGTGATGGTATCCATAGTGTATGAGTTAAATGAGAACTTGCAATCTGAAAGATACTTGATAAGCTCCTTTGAACCCACGGCATAACCGATACGGTTGCCTGCCATGGCACGTGACTTAGAGAATGTACGAACAACAAGTACATTGTCGTATTTCCTAGTGAGCTCAATGCAAGACTGAGAGCCAAAATCAACATAGGCCTCATCAATTATAACTACACACTCAGGATGAGCCTTAATAATATCCTCGAAGAATGACACAGGCTCTGATACGCCAGTTGGAGCATTTGGATTAGGAATCACAATACCTCCGCATGGGCCCTCATAGTCAGATGCTATGATTTTGAAATCATCATCAAGTGGCTTAACCACATATGGAATCCTAAACAACTCAGCCCAAACATCATAAAAAGAATATGTAATATCTGGGAATAAAACAGGCTCATTTGAATTAAAAAATGTGAGAAAGCCCATGGCTAACACATCATCAGAACCTACTCCAACAAATACGTTTTCCTTGTCAAATCCGTGATATTTTGCAATAGCAGATATCAAAATATCACAGGCTGGGTCTGGATACTTTCTAAGAGAATCCAAAGTAACACCGGAAATAGCATTACCCACCAAAGGACTTGGTGGGTATGGATTTTCATTGGTGTTAAGCTTAATTACTTTAGCTTTTGGCTGTTCTCCAGGTGTATAAGGTACTACTTTTCGAACATTGTCCTTCCAATTTTTCATTATTCTTCCTCATGTAATGCTAGTTAAAAGTGGTCAATATGTAATCTATTCTGCAGGAACAGGTGCTACTTCTGGAGCTACCTCTGGAGCAGGCTCCTGAGCTCCTGCATCTAATCCTGCCTGTTGCTTAAGAGTAATAAGCTGAAGTTCTGCATTGACAAGATCCTGATAATTAGTAACCTCTGCCTTCTGCTCATCAGAAAGGGCATCGTACTGGATTCTTGCTGAAACAATCTGTGCCTCTGATTCAAGAGTAACTACCTCAATCTCTGAAATAAGCTGCTGCACCTTGATCTGAGGATTTACAATCAAGTAATTATCCTGCTCAGTATTACCTGTATAGAATACGATAACTGGCCATCCTGCCTCAACCGTTTCAAATATCTCTTTTGCCTTGTCCTTTGGTAAGTTGATACATCCATGGCTACCGCTAGTCTTGTAAATACTACCACCAAAGCTAGAGCGCCACTTAGCATCGTGTAGGCCTTCGCCCATATTAAATGGCATCCAATAATCAACCGGTGTTGTGTAATTATCACCACGAAGTGTAGCATCCTTTTCCTTGTAGGCTATTGGATATACGCCTGTGTGAGTGCCATTACCTGCAGAAATATTACCAGATACAAAATCTGAATCAATGACCATCTGGCCATCCTTATATACGTATGCATGCTGCTCAGAAAGATTAACCTCTACATAGGAATTACCATAGTCATGCTCTCCATGACTGGTACCACGGTAAAGATATGTAAAGTCTCTAGTAACCTCCTGACCTGCTGTAAGGTCAGCTATAATCTGATCAATTTCACCATCGTATGCAATCTTCCAACCAAATGAACCTGCTGGAACTGAAATCTCCTCACCAGATGTGGTTGTAAATGGCTTAGCCTTACCATAAGTGTTGTATTTCTCACCCATGGAATTAACATACTCGCCTATTGCATCTCTATTAAATGTAACATTGAAATCACTATCCCATGTAAACCATGTAGCCTTAGTTGCTGCAGGGATTTCTTCTGTAATCCCCTCACCAAGGTCATAGTGGATAGCTGTATTCATATATCCGTTTAAAACATCAACTGCGGCATTGATATTATCATCCTCAGCAAGTACTGCTGGCTTGTGATAACATGTGCCATCAGAAATATTAATCTCTGTCTTGAGATTCTCAACAGCATCGATGATGGCTGCCTCTACGCCCTCTTCATCAATTCTGTCTCCATATACCTCTTCAACAATAACAAACTGGCTGCCGTCAAAATCGATGTAGGCATCCTGAGACTCTGTAGTAGACTGCTGTCCACTAAAATCAAGTGAAGAAGCAACTGATTTAACTTTTGCGGCATCATAAGAATTACCTGTGGCTGTGTAATACTCAGCTGGAACAAATAATCTACCAACCCAGTTAAAACCTGTCTGGCTATCAAGAAGAAGCTGAACCTGATCTACCTGATAGTTAACTCCTACACCTAAATCTGCAGAACTAACTTCATTAACTACATTGCCATCTCCATCTACAAATTTGATGTTGTAGTGGTCTGCGCTATTGATAATCTTGTCATAAGCGCCCTGAGCATCCTTAAAAGAAGCTCCAACGCCATTAACTTTGCTTCGAATATAGAAATGGTCACTAAAATAAATGCTTCCAGCAAGATAAATAATAAGTAATGCTCCTACTATTATGCCGGCCTTAAGCATAGCCGCCTTGCTAAAAGATTTCTTTTGACCCTTATCTTTTTTACTAGTGCTCATCATTTTACCTCTAAAAATAGACATAACAACTCCGAGAATCAGTTTACACGAAAAAAATCCATAAAACCATATAAACTTTTCAAAAAAAGCCCGGTTTTATTTGACGCAATGGATAGTTTTTCATATATTTTTTAGTGTTTTCTTAAACCTTTAAGTTCATCGATAGAAAATTCATAGGCTTCATTGCAGAACTGACACTTTACCTCAACTGGCTTTCCATCTGCAATTATCTCGTCCATATCCTCCTTGCCAAGGGATGCAAGACTCTTGATTACTCGCTCTCTTGAACAATCACACTTATAACAAACAGGGTATGTTTCCATAAATTCCACATCAAGTCCAGATAACACTGTCTGAAGCATCTCCTCTGGAGTCTTGCCGGCAGACAACATGTCTGTAACAGATGGAAGTGTCTTGAGATTCTCCTCAATCTGAGCAATAACTTCCTCTGGAGTAAATGGCATAAGCTGAACAATAAATCCTCCTGCACAATTGACTGTATTGTCCTTGTTCATAAGAACACCTAAGCCAACTGTAGAAGGAATCTGCTCTGAAACAGCATAATAATATGTCAAATCCTCAGCTATCTCACCTGTCTGAAGCTCTACTGTACCTACGTATGGGTCCTTAAGTCCCATATCCTTGATAACACGCATAATACCAAGGTCGATTGCGCCGCCTACGTCAAGCTTGCCATTCTTTGGTGGCAAATCCACTACAGCCACGTTAGGAAATCCCTTAACCTGACCCTTGCTATTGGCAGTAACTGTAATACCCTTCATTGGACCGCTGCCCTGAATCTGAAGAGTCACAAGGTCATCCTCGCCCTTTAGCATAACGCCCATCATAGAACCTGCTGAAAGCATTCTTCCTAGGGCTGCTGTAACTATAGGCGAAGTATTATGTCTACTTCTGGCCTCCTCAACCATATCCTTACTTGTAATGGCAAATGCTCTGATTGCATCATTTGCCGCTGTAGCTCTAACTATATAATCACTCATCTAAATGTACTCCTCTCTAGATACTTATAATCAAATTAGCTGTAAATATTATTTAGTAATTTCTCTTGCTACAAAATATAATCTATCACTATCGGAAGAAGGCTCTCCCATAGTGTTTACATCACATACCTCAAGCAATTCAAGACCGCTTGATTTTATGGCATCTATAATCTCTTCCTGAGTAAATGCATGCTGAAGATGTTCCTCTTCGTATCTGTCAAAGGTTCCATCTTCATTTTCCTCATAGATTGTCAAATAATAGCTGTTATCGCCAGTTTCCGGGTCATATTCATTTTCCCAGATAAAGCTTCCTTCATCGCGATTTTCTGCTATAGTCTTGCACCCAAGCTCTCTATAATAGCGCTCAGTCTTAACATCAAAAATAAAAAGTCCCTTAGGGTCAAGATAATTGTTAACAAGCTTGCATACCTGCAAAAGCTCATCAGTGTCTCTCAAATAATTAATACTATCGCAAAGACTCACAACAGCACCAACAGTACCATAGAGCTCAAACTCACGCATGTCCTGACATAGATAAAGGATTCCATCGGAATCCTCTGAAGTCTGCGCCTCCATCAGCATGTCATAAGAAACATCTATTCCAATCATATCGTAACCCATAGCCTTAAGGCGTCTGGTCATCTGCCCAGTACCGCAGCCCAGGTCACAAACGATTTCCATCGGCATATTATATTTTACAAATAAAGTCTTAATATTCGTAGCCCATGTGTCATAAGGCACGTTATCCATGTACCTATCGTAGACAGTGGCAAAGCCTGTATAAGCTTCCATCTTTATACCCTCTTAGATAAAAAGCCAGAAATCTTTCTGATAATATCAAAATCGTTCTGGATCTCCTCGACCTTGAGACGATTCTCCTCAGAGAATCCCACCAAAATATTGTGATTAGCCTCAGCAAGGTAATCCATAATACCATCGATATCACTCTTAATATTCTTAGGGCATTTAATGTAATGACGCTTGCCCGCAGTAATATGTAAAGTGTATGTGATGGAAAAATGATGCCAGAGGAACTTGTGCATTGTAGAATACTTGTAAATCCAAATAATGGCATCAATAGGAACAATAGCCACACCATAGCTACTGGTCTCTATAAAATAATGCTCCGTAATAAACATATCCTCTGTTGCCAACTGTGGAAGTGTGGCAAGCTCTTCTTCTGCCTCAGCCAAAATCTCAGCAGGCTTTCCATAAGCTCTGGTCTTTTGAATTGGAAGAGAAAGAACCGGAAATGCTATATAAACCGAGAAAATAATTATACACGCTACACTGTAGATTGCAAAGAGTATATACAAAAACACAAACAGAGAAGACATAAGTCCTGTCGCATCTGGCTCTGAAATACTATAGGTGGAAACAGTAGATAAAATACCATCCTCATTCCAGTTCAAATCCTTAGCCAAGTTGCCAAGCAAAGTCCTGGTAGAATGAGAATCATAAATCACCTTTCCCTTAATGGTAATATTCTCGATAGTTGGTGAGCCCTGCTCACATGTGTCTGGAGAAAGTAGCACTACCACACACTCCGAATTAATCATGGTGTAATAGTAATAGCCTCTAGTTCTATCGAGCCATTTGTTAGTGTAGCCTGTAAAATAAAGATTCTTGAGATTGAACTTACCGTAAAGCTCCTTTTGGTTGTACAACTGATAAAGGCTAATATCCTCCTCATCATATGTCCTTGGCGCTATCATATGTCCCACAGGGAAAAATATTGCAAGTGCCAAAATAACAATCAAAAAGATAATAGGAGCATAAAGCCTATTTTTGTAATATGTCTTTATTGACCTTGTAATTAAATGCTCCAAAGAATCCATAACTACTCCATATCCTTAGCAGTGAGAATCCACCCACTGATAAATATCTTCATATACTTGTTGTCTATCAATTTCATTTAAAATCTCATGACGATCACCCTGGTAAAGCTTCAGGGTAACATCCTTAATCCCAGCCTTCTTAAGCTCCTGGTATGCAGTCTTAGTACCTGCTCCTAAATTACCAACAGGGTCTGCCTCTCCAGATATCACTAGAAGTGGAATGTTCTTTCTCATCTTGTTAGCACACTCTTTTGAGCAGGCGTATTTAGTAGCCTCCACAAGTCCACGGTATGCGTTAAGTGAAAATGTAAATGTACAATAAGGGTCGCTGTAATATTTCTCAACGCTCTTAATATTTTTAGTAAGCCAAGAATTGGCAAAATCCTTGCCATAGCAATCATACTGCTTGTAAGGAGCGCTATATGTCAAATCACGTATCAAAGTGCTGCGATAATTTTTCCCCTTAAATAGAGAAATAGCACCTATCATAAAAAGTCCAAAGTTACAGAATGCGCTCTTTTCAAATCCGGTGCCCATAATAATTGCACCGCTAAGCTCCTCCAAATATGCGCTCTTACATGCCAAGAACTTTCTAAGCATATATGAACCCATTGAATGTCCCAAAATGAAATAAGGAATACCTGGATAGCTCTTCTTAGTAATAGAAAAATGAGTGAGAATATCCTCCACCATATCATCAGCTGGATGAGCCCCTGTCATAATTCCAAGGTCCTCTTCCTTCTCAACTGAGTGACCATGACCAATATGGTCATGACCAACTACGACAAAGCCCTTAGACGTTAAAAATCTGGCAAACTCGTCGTATCTTTCTATATATTCAACCATACCATGAACTAGCTGGACTACACCAACTGGCTCTCTGTCTGGCAACCATTTAACACAATGAATAATTGAATGTCCATCACTGGATTCAAATGTATAATTCTCTAGCTTTTCCATCAGCAATTATCCTTCCGATTATCCCTTAAAATATTTATACATAATATAATTGATTTTAAATGATTTAACCCCTACATTCAACAAATGCCAGTCCCTCTATTTAAAATTTTCAACCATAATCTGTATACTTCTATTGCCTCTATACTCATTAATGGAAGGCTCATATATAATATCCATTTTTACATCATTTGTATTTCCCGAAAAAAGTCTCTGCAACGTGTCATCACCATATTTATCAGACACCGCCTGCTGAAACTCTAAAACATTTCTAAACATAAGGGCAGTCATGTTGCCACCATTTTCAGTCCCTACGTTTAATCTGAGGAACTGTCCATCCTTTCCCATAAAGCTAGCACCTTTTATCTCCACATTTTTAAGGGCAAAAAGAGGCTTGGTATTTCCTGTGCCAAATGGAGCAAGCATATCTATGCTATCCACAAGAGATTCAGTCATATATGAAAGAGGCATATCGCAATCGATTTTTATAATCTCCTGCATGTCATCCTCTGTGAGTTTGCAATTGGAATTGAGCCTATCTCTAAGCTCGTCAATTTTGTCAGTAGGAAGAGAAACACCTGCAGCCATAGGATGTCCACCAAATTTAGTGAAGACATCTTTTACTGCCGTAAGCTCCTCGAACATATTGTAGGCAGGAATAGAACGGCCGCTGCCCTTTGCTCCATCCTCCGCATCGGTAATTACAAGAACTGGCTTGTTGTAGGTCTCTCTAATTCTACCTGCCACAATGCCCGCCAAGCTCTCATGTAATTCGCGAATATAAACAACCAGTACCTTTTGATTTTTAATATCACTATTTTCAATAATGTCCCTAGCCTTATCGATGCCAATCTGGGTCATATTCTTTCGCTGAGAATTAAGCTCCACAAGCTCATTAGCACTGGCAAGAGCCTTTGCCGAATCCTCTTCGAATAAAAGCTCAATAGCCTTTGAAGCTGTATCAAGTCTACCGCTAGCATTAAGGCATGGCCCAATAATAAATCCAAGATGATAGCAGCTAAGAGGCTTCCCTTTAAGCTCATTTCTAGCTAGCAGGGCATTCAATCCCACATTGTCTGTATTTTCAATAGCCTTTAGACCATGGTAAACAGTGGCTCGGTTCTCCCCCTTAAGCTCCATAACATCGCACACAGTAGCAATGCTTGCAAACTGTAAATACTTATCTGCCATATCCTTATCAAGTCCAACAAACTCAAACAGCACATCCACCAATTTCCATGCCACCTGAGCGCCGCAAATCCCCTTAAAAGGATAGCCACAATCATTTCGCTTAGGGTCCACAACCGCATCAGCATTAGGCAACTTTTGTACTACACTTCCATCCTCTGCAGTCTCAAAAGGCACCTCATGGTGGTCAGTAACCACAAAAGTCATCCCAAGTTCCTTTGCCAAATCAACAGCATGGGCTGCCGCAATACCATTATCACAGGTAATAATAAAACGAACTCCATCGTCAAAAGCCGCTTGCACCATCTCAGGATTAATGCCATATCCGTCTACCATTCTATGTGGAACAGCATAATCTACATTGCCTCCCACCTCTTTAATGGCACTTGTCAAAATATAGGTAGACATAATTCCATCCACGTCATAGTCTCCCACCACGCGAATCTTCACGCCTTCATCAATGGCATCCATCAATAGGCCACAGGCCTCATCCATGTCCGCAAAAAGATGTGGGTCAGGAAAATTATCCAAAGTAGGATGCAAATATTCCTCCATCTCTTCATATGTCAAAAGCCCGCGATTCACCATAAGACGCACAATCACCGGATCCACCTTAAGCTTCTCACTTAACCCCTTATAGTCCGCCGCTTTTCTCTGTAAAATCCACTTACTCATTCATATTCTCCGTAAATAATTAATCGTATCATTACTAAGCAATTCTAGCATAAATAAAGAGCAGCTGCACTTAAGCTATAAAAAAGAACAACCGACTAGTTCATACAATCCTAGGACCTTAAAGTGCCGTCGTTACTTAGATGGTAGCTCTGCTAGCATCTTATGTAACGCAACGAGCACGACAAGAGCGAAAGCGTGTCATAGGATGTATGGACTTGTTGGTTGCTTGCATATTATCAGCTGCACTTAAGCTAGTACAGTAAAAAAAGAACAGCCAGTATACATATGTTATCTCCTGACCTTAAAGCCCCATCCCTACTTAGAAGGCTCTGTAAGAGGCTTCTTACGTAGGGTAATGAGGGCGACAAGAGCGAAAGCGTGTCAGAGATACATATGTATATTGGCTGTTCTGGTAGATTCTAGACTAGGCAAGTGCAGCTGTAATGATAGCCATTGAGTATACTTCCTGTGCATTGCATCCACGAGATAAGTCGTTGATTGGTGCATTAAGTCCAAGAAGGATAGGGCCGTATGCATCAAAGCCACCAAGACGCTGAGCAATCTTGTAGCCGATGTTACCTGCGTTGATGTCAGGGAAGATAAATGTGTTAGCATGACCAGCTACTGCAGAGTCAGGGCACTTTGTCTTAGCAACACGTGGAGAAACTGCTGCATCAAACTGAAGCTCTCCCTCGATATCAAGCTCAGGATAACGCTCCTTAGCCTTTGCTGTAGCCTCACGCATCTTGTCAACATCCTCGCCCTTACCAGAGCCAAGTGTTGAGTATGAAAGCATAGCAATCTTTGGATCAATTCCGAAAATCTTAGCGCATGCTGCTGTCTCGCCTGCAATCTCAGCAAGCTCATCAGCTGATGGCTTAATATTGATAGCGCAGTCACCCATTGCAAGTACTTCTCTATCACCTGTAGCTGAGTTACGTACCATGATGAAGCATGAAGATACGATGCTGTTGCCTGGCTTTGTCTTAATAACCTGAAGTGCTGGACGAACTGTATCTGCTGTAGAGTATGTAGCGCCACCAAGAAGTGCATCAGCAACGCCCATCTTTACAAGCATTGTTCCGAAGTAATTAGCCTGCTTACATGTAGCAGCTGCCTGCTCCATTGTAACGCCCTTAGACTTTCTAAGCTCGCAGAAAAGCTCGCACATCTCGTCAAATCTATCGTAGTTGTCTGGGTCAATAATAACTGCTCCGCGGATGTTAAATCCTGCATCCTCTGCAGCTTCCTTAACCTCTGATTCCTTACCAATGAGAATTGGCTGAAGGAAATCAGAACCGAGAAGACGGCTAGATGCCTCAATAATTCTGTGATCTGTACCCTCTGTAAAAACAATTTTCTTAGGATCCTTTTTTAGGATGTCAATTAATGCTCCAAATCCTGCCATTTTTTAATTCCTCTTATCTTTCTTTAATTAATCAACTATTTAGAGTTGGTTATGTGTTAGTTTTTTGAAACCAATAGTTATCTTACTACTTTTATGTGAAAAATGAATGGCAAATTTAATTGTTCTTGATTTTGTACCTATTCAGAGCAAAATAGCTATCAACTAAAGTTTGAAAGCTGGCTTTCAGAATTTTGTTGATAGCTATTTTGTGCAAATGTATTCTGAATAGGTGCACTATTTCTCACTGACAAATCCATTTTCATCCACTGCAACATTAGTAGAAATACTCTCTACATAGCTGTACCCTTCTGGGTCAACTGAAGTGCATGCATCAGATGCAAAAATAGGTATAATTCGATAGCTTACTGCATCATTTTCATCAATTGTAAACTCTACTGCTCCACCGCAGCCTGACTTGATTGTTGGGTTGAAAATAAAGTTGCCAAGGCTGTAAAAAATAGGCTTGCCATTGTAATACTCAACTGGCTGTAGACAATGGCTGTGCATTCCTATAACTGCCTCTGCTCCTGCATCTATCATCTTGTGACCGTCATTTACCTGGTAATCGTTCAACTCAGTAGTATGCTCCGTACCCCAGTGAACCATTACAAATAAATAATCCACCTGTGAATCTGCTGCCTCAACCGCCTTAATTAGGTCAGTTTCATCGTAAAAGCAAAACTCACCTGGCTGCGAGTTCAAAACATTCCAGCTAGCAACTGGAATAACATGGCTACATGCCAAGAATCCATAGGTGCGCCCCTTGGCATCTGTTTTAACAATAAGCTGACTAGCCTCCTCAAGGCTGTTACCTGCGCCTGTATAATCAATACCTGCGTCTTTTAATGTGGTAAATGTATCTGTCAAAGCGTCATGACCATAGTCTAAAACATGATTGTTGGCAAGGCCTGCAATGTCCACCCCTAAATCATTAAGAATGCTGACATAGCTTGGATTTACTCTAAATGTGTACTCCTTATCTGGAGCCTGCTGTCCTCGCTCTGAAAAACAAAACTCATTGTTAATCATTGTGAAGTCCGCATTCTGCATAAGTCCCTGAATATCTGGTGAAGCCACTCCCGAAATACCGCCGGCGTCATACTTTGACTGAACGTGCTCGCTAAGCTCCACATCCCCTGTAAAAACAATGCTAGTTGTCAAATCCTCTGGAGAAAGCTCCTCTTCCTCTGGCTGCTCTTCAACAGTAGGCTCTACCTCAGGCTCAGCTGATGCATTTATATCATTTTCCTTTACTCCACCAAGCTTGTCCTGCAACATTGCATAAAGCTGCTGCCCTTGATCATAAAATGGACCATCAGAACCAAAGGCATACCATCCAGCTGCCAAAATAAGTACCAATATTAAAACTGTTTTAATTAATACTGCGAAAAACTTTTTCATAATTATTTGAACCTATTCTGAGATGAATCATAATGATAATCTATGCTGGCTAATCGAGCTATTATATCATCTCCATCCACTTCATTATCCTCTACCAACGCATCAAAACTCTTATAATAATCCCTTAGTGCTGTGTTCACCACAGAAAGTAACATCACTGGGTCTTTTGGAAAATTCATAATGTCTCCTAACTATATTTCATAATAACGAGGACATTATAACACAAAAGAGGCGGTTTTTGCCGCCTCTCAATTCACATACATTTATTGAATGATAAATATGTCTGAAAACCCAGTAACCTCAAAAATCTCTTGAACCTCCTCAGAAGCATTTTTGACAATCATTTTGCCCTGATTGTTCATAGTCTTCTGTGCCGATAAAAGAATCCTAAGTCCTGCACTGGAAATATACTCCAAATCCTTCAAATCAAAAGTAAGTTCCTTCACTCCATCAATTTCAGAATTCAATTTTTCCTCTAACTGCAAAGCTGTTGTAGTATCTAATCTACCTTCTAGCTGGATTAGTAAATTCTCCCCATTTTTTCCACCCCTAATGTTTAACATACTCACACCTCCATTTACTGCAATCCTCTTTTCTAGAGTAAGAATATTTCTCCCATCCCTGTACTCATATCTCATATTGTCCATGGATTTTTTCGCCATAAAAATCCCAAGTCCACCTATTTGCCTGTCATTCACATCTGCTGAAATATCCGGGTCCTCCTTTTCAAGAGGATTATAAGGGACTCCACCATCCTCAAAAATCAAAGTGACCAATCCATTATCCTCCCACATTGAAAGGCTCATGGAGCCACTTCCCGAATCCGGGACAACTCCTCCTGCGCCATCGGATTTACCGTAAGCATAGTGAGCAATATTCACATAAATCTCTTCCGCCGCCAATGTAATTTGCATCAGTTGCTTCTTGTCACAACCTAGACTTTCAAGCTCATCTTCCACAAAAGATGTCACTTTATCCAAATTACTAATCAGGGCTTCACATTCTATTTTTTTCATACCTTCTCCTGAATTTATATTGGCATGTTCCTAATTTGTTCAGCTCTAGATAATATTTTCTCCTTCCACTCATCATCCTGTGCCTCTAGCTGATAGGTGTTGTATCCGTACTGCCGCCCCAGTGAACACACAATTGACTCATCATCTATATGAAGAGAAATCCTATATTTGCTAGGCAGCTTCTGTGGGAGAATGTTTTTATTGTTCCCCTGAACTTCCCTTATATGCCTCTGAGCATTTACGATTCCGTCAAACTTTACATGATACAATCTAAAAAGTGATTTGATATATTTTTCTGAACGAAAGGATGAGGTATACACCCAAACCTCATAGCCTAATTTCTGCAGCTCATTAATAAGCTCTGGAGTTCCTAATCTAAGGCGCTCCTTATAGATTTTGTTAAATGGAAATGGCAGAGCTTTCTCCGTCTTGTGTGTCTTTGGAGAAACAAACAACACTTCATCCAAATCAAAGGATATTCTCATTTTTTCACTTTGATCTGTGTTCTTCATCCTATTTGGCCGCCCCCACAATATCCATAACATTTTTAGACCAGGCATTTTTGCTTTCTATGTCGTACTCTTCAAATTCCCCAGTCTTACTGTAAATTTTTAGAACAGTGTCACTGTCCACATGCAAAGTATGCTTGTATTTTTCCTTTATCAGCTTGTCGTGCTTTGCTCTAAACTCTTTATTTCTCCGCTTTTCAGTACCAGTTACAATTCCCGTCACCTTAACGTGGTACCTATTAAAAAGTGATTTTATATAATCTGTGGAATAAAACTTAGAACTGTATACCCAAATATCATATCCGTTCTTTTCAAAGAATCTAAAAAGTGCCGGAATCCCTACCCGCAACCTTTCTTTGTAAAAACGGTTAAATGGAAATGACAGAGCCTTTTCTTCTTGAGCTGTCATTTCATTGCCTTCTGGGCAGAAGACCACCTCATCCAAATCCAAGGTCACCCTCTTATCGTGAACAGAGTGGGCCAGAATTTCTTTGATGTCTTCCTCATGAGTGAAATTAACTATTTTTATAGGGATTTTTTTGTAGCCAAGTCTTATAGCTGCCGCCCATCTGTGATGGCCATTTAAAATCATATAACCATCAGGATGCATCCGCTCCACAACAATAGGGTCAAGGCCCATTACGCAAAAATCACTTGGACATCCATAGTGTAAAAATTTCTTTTCATAATCGGAAATAATCCTGTAGCTAGGACCAATCTCCGGCCTAGAAAATTCATCGTTAGGATTAGGATGAAGTCTTTTGTATCCCACCCTTGTCACTAGTAATCGTCTAAGCATTCCAGTCTTTAGTGGCATGGAAACGCCGTTGTACTTTTGAATTTCCTCAGCAATATAATTATCAAATTCCGAATTACCCAAATTAATCATATAACCACCCCATCATCACAATAGAATGATTATAAATGATTAATGTGTCCAATCAGTTAATGCTGTGGCTTTTTTACCAATTTTTTTCAAATCCATTGGAGATAAATGTGTAATCATCCCCTGACCTGTCCACTCCAATGTTAAGCTTTGCAATGGCGCAATTATTGAAATCCACATCCCAGTACGCTGCTCGTGGTGTCTTTTTTATGTACTCAAACATGCCATGGCTAAGAGCGCCATGACTTACAAGGAGAATCACATCATCCTCGGAAAATTCCTTATGAGAAATCTTTTTCCTAAGCATCTCAACCACAGCTCCTGCACGAGCTACAACTTCATCATAGCACTCACCATTTGCAGGTGGCTCATATGTCTCTGGATGGTCAAAGCATCTTCCTAAAAACTCAGGATCCACTGTCTCCATATTTTGCTGCTCATATATACCAAAGGACATCTCAATGAGATTTTGTTCCGTGCCAATCTCATCCATCCCAATTCCTGTAGCAAGATGACCTGTTTCAATTGCTCTTTCCAAAGGGCTTGCAATGATTTTTGTAACCTTTATGCCCTTTTTTTCAAATAGCTTTCTAGTCTCTGATGCCTGAAAGCGTCCCCTGTCATTAAGTGGAATATCAGAAGAACCCTGCAGTCTCTTCTGTACATTTAAATCTGTCTGACCATGTCGCATCAAGTAAATATCCATGTCTGCCCTAACTTCCTAACTTTTATAATAAGCCTGCAAATATTGTTGCAAATAATACTGTAAGAATACCTGCCACCGCAATTGAAAGACTGCTCATAGCCCCTTCAATCTCACCGATTTCCATAGCCTTTGCCGTGCCGATAGCGTGGCTTGCTGTACCAAGTGCCAATCCCTTTGAAATTGGCTCCTTAATTCTAAAGAGCTTGCAAATAAACTCTCCTAAAATATTTCCAATAACACCTGTGATTACAATAACTGCAACTGTAATTGTCACATAACCGCCCAGCTCCTCTGACACACCCATGCCAATAGCTGTAGTGATTGACTTTGGAAGAAGTGTCACGTACTCCTCATGGGAAAGTCCAAGAGCCATGGACAAAAGAAGTACCGTAAGAAGGCTTGTAATAACACCGGCAGTAATTCCTGCCATAACAGCCTTGGCGTTGTTCTTAAGAAGCTCCCATTGCTCATAAAGAGGAATAGCAAGACTAACAGTAGCTGGTGTCAAAAGCCATGTTAAAAACTTTGCTCCCTCATTGTATGTATCATAGGAAATCCCTGTTCCAAACAAAAACAAAATGGTACACACAATGGATACCAGAAGAGGATTAAGCAAACCTGTCTTAAATCTCTTCTTGAGCCAACTTCCGATTCCATAACTTACAAGGCTCACTGCAACTGCCAAATAAGAAGACTGCTGTAAAAACTCGTTCATTACTGCACCTCCTTATCTTTTTTTATCATCATCTGGGATACAAGACCAGTGGCTGCCATAACTGTAAAAATAGTTACAACAGTAATAATGCTAACTGGCACTAAAATTGGCTGCAATACACCCCATGATGTAACCAAACCAACACCAGCTGGAATAAACATAACTGGCATAATCTCTATTAAAAATTTACCTGCATCCTTCACATCTTCAAGCTTTATTAGCTTTGTAAGAAGACACACAAAAAGAATAATCATTCCGTAAATACTAGCTGGAACTGGAAATGGAATAATTGCCTTTAAGAACTCTCCCAACAATGAAATCAGCAAGATAATTAGAAACTGTTTTAAATACTTCATTAGAATACCTACCTTCAAATATGTTTTTCAAAACCGCTTGTAAATATTCCCCCGCATTAAACGCCTAAATTGTAGCACTAACTACTACCTTTAACAACACAGTCCACATATCTTTCACTTAGTTTTCAATTTTCTGTTGACGAATGGAAAAATTCATAGTATTATTATCTTCGTTGCACGGCAACACAATATATGGTTCCTTGGTCAAGCGGTTAAGACGTCGCCCTCTCACGGCGAAAACAGCGGTTCGATTCCGCTAGGAACTGCTAAAAAAGCACCGATTCAATCGGTGCTTTTTTTCTTATTCTTATTTATTTGCGTAAAACTCATTCATTGCACTGCTCAGTGCCTGCAAATCATAAAAAGCTGAATAATCATTAGTTCCATCAGCATTTACTGACACCAAATTAACATCAACTGGTACTCCTCCATCTACTGAAGATCCATCTGGATAAGAAAGTCTCATAGCAGATGAAATCTGGTATACTCCGCCTTCTGCAGTGCCAAGTGGAATAACTGCACAGGCTCCGCCGCCTGACTGCTCACCTAAAATTGCAATTCCCTCGCTTTTACATATTGCTGGTAAGAAGTTAGCGCAAGAGAATGAAAAATCACTTGTCAGAACACCAAAATTAAAGTCATAAGGCTCAAAGTCTTTATAATCAAAAACCTTATCAAAATTAATATCTGCTAAATACTGAACTGTTGTAAACTGTCCTCCAATAGCATTTTGATAAGACATCTTTGCATTACCTGTCATGGCACAAGCCATCAAAAATACTACGTCTGCAGAGCCGCCTCCATTTGAAGAAAGGTCAATAACAAAATTCTTTACATTTGCATCAGCTGCTGCATCCAAGGCTCTCTTGAAATCTCCAACAGTATCATCCGGCAGTTCACCGCCATTTTCGTAAAAATCACGCCAAGCCTGTTCATCTGCCACAAAACTGTCAAAGCTAAAGAGTGCTGTATCTCCCTCAATATGGAAATACTCATCACCCCATTTATCCTGCTTCATCTGCTGCAAGTACTGCATTTTTTCAAACTTAGTTCCCAATGCTACAGTGTTCGAAAAACCAAAGTCCATGCTATACAAAAGCTGCTTTGCATCATCTATGGTATCTTCTGAAAAATAAGTAGCTCCCATATCGCCTAAATATGTATGTCCACCATCACTTAGATAATCATCTAGTATTACTGTGGCAGCTACGTATTCAGCTGGATCATCTGATAGAAACCACTCTCTTGCCTGCGCAGTAAAGATATCATGCTGTTTAAGTGTCTCGTCGAGGCCCTTCTCTTTAATCTCTGCTCCAAGCCCCATTTGCTCTGGATATCCAAAATAGTTGTCATATACGAAGCACATCTCATTATAGCTGTACTCAGCTAAGGATTTATCTCTTTTTCCCTCTTTTAAATAATTCTTTACGTTACCCTGATATTTATCAGAAGGTACTACGTCCATGTACGTATAGTCACTGTTTTCATCAAGAATATAAAATTCCTTGCTATCATAGAGCATACGATACATAACTACTCCTGAAAACATATCTGATGCTGTAAGATATGGAATCCAAATATCACCCTGACTCTCGTCCTCTATTAAATCAATTGAGTAATTATCAAAATCTATAGTCTTAGACTCTGGAGCCTTATCAGGTGTAGCTCCATAGATTTCCACAAAAGGATAACCATCGTAATATACATTAGGAACATTATCCTGTTTTGTAATAGTGGTATTAATAAAATTATCAAAATCCGAAGAATAAAGGGTATTTTCATCGGTATCAATAACTGCAGTTGCGCCCATTGCTGATTTGAATGTGTAGTCTCCATCGTTATTTTTCTGAACGCTCATTTCCTTACCAGTTAAATATCTATAGTAATCTGTAAGCTTAATATAAGGTGCTGAAAATCCCTTATAAAATCTTATCTGAAGTGGTTGAATATTATCTTCTGAATATACATGAACAATAGCAGTTTGTTCAGTATATGCTTCACTTGCTTTTACAACATTGGCATTAAAGGTAAAGCTTAAACACATTGTAAGAGCTATTAGTGCCGCTAATACTTTATTTCTTTTACTCATAAAATCTCCTTATAAACATGAAAAGGGGCGGTCATCTGTGCACCACCCCTCTAACCTGACAAATACTATACTGAGAGTGAATTATCCATTACCCATGCTGTGATAAAGTACATAACAACTGACAATACAAAGAATATCGCTGACATTATCAAGTTTTGAGCAGATGATATAGCAATACTTGCTCCACCAAAAATAGCATTTATAATTACATTAACTACAACAACAATTGCAATGAAAATTCCAAGTGATGCAAATGAATTCCATTTCTTTCCATTAAAGAATGTAGCAGAAAGCACGATTGCAAAAAATGCAACTGCAATAATGTATAACCAGTGTAAAATCTGTACCAATCCGTATGAAGCTAAAAGAGAAATCGAAATCGCATCCCAGTTTTTAAATGCAAAAAATTCATTTATGTAATCAAGCATATTTGACAATTCACCATATTTTCCAAATACTAGGCTTATATCAAGCATTCCTAAAAGAAAATAGAATACTCCAGTTAAGAATACAGAAACTCCATTTTCGATTACCTTAGCTCCAAGAATCTTGTAACTACTATTAGGAGTCATAAATAGCATATATGCCTGCTTTGTATTCAAATCATTTCTCAAAAGCTTCATGCTATGTACGCCAATTATTACTGTTGCAACAAAAGCCATTAAAAATAAGAAAAAGCATGATGCTGCAAAAATATTATCATTATCTCCATAAAGACCAAACAAAAAGAATAACTCTAGAATTCCTGTAACACAAAGCATTATTATCTTAAGGTTAAGTGTTTTTCTGAGCTCATATTTAAATAGTTTTAACATATTATGCCTCCCTTACTCCGCCGTAAACTGTGCGGTACTTATCTGCTAACGAAATACTATCCATAACTCTAAGCTGCTCCACATCATACATTCCTGCAAAATGTCCATCTTGGATGAAGATTGCTCGGTCAACTACGGCCTCAAGCTCCTCAACCAAGTGACTAGAAATAATCATAATATTGTCTTCTGATGCAGAGGTGAGAACCATTCTCATAACCTCATCTCTTGCAATCAAATCGATTCCATTAAGTGGCTCATCAAGCATATAAACATCTGCATTTCTACCCATGGTAACTGCAATCTTAAGCTTTGCCATCATACCTGATGAAAGAGTCTTGATCTTAAGCTTCTTATCAAGATTCATTCCTGCAAGGAGCTCATCATATTTCTCCATTGAGAAATCATCAAAGAAATCCTGATAGTACCTACCAACATCCCCTACTGTCATCCAATCGTAAAAGTATGGCTCAGTAGACATGTAAGCGATCTTCTTGCGGCTGTCTGTGTTAACTGCCACATCGTTAAATTTAATCTCGCCTGATGTTGCCTTGATAAGACCTGCAACTGTCTTCATCCATGTAGTCTTACCACTTCCATTAGGTCCAAGTAAGGCGTATATGTGTCCTGGCTCTAAAGTCATCGAAATATTTTCAATGGCAACTTTTCCAGGAAATTTCTTTGTAACATTAATACTTTCTAGTTTCATAAAAAATTACCTCCCTATAAGATGCATATATCATTTGCCTGGTTAATCATATCGATTGCTTCTTCTTTTGAAATACCAAGCTGTTTCAAACTAACAAGGAACTTATTAAGTGTCTCATTAGCCATCTCGTCGCGGCATTCTTTTATCCGCTCCAAGTCCTCTGTCGCGTAGGTGCCCATTCCTCTTTTTGTGTAACAAATACCCTGGGCTTCAAGCTCGGTATAAACTCGAGCTGAAGTATTTGGATTGATAGTGTACAACACAGCCAAATCCCTTCCTGATGGTAATTTCTCACCTGGGCTTATCTTCCCATTAATAATATCTAGCTTGATGGCATCCACCACTTGTAGATAGATGGGAGCATTTGTATCGTACTTCATAGCTCACTCCTTTTTCTAATGTATTAGTGTACTATAGGAATAGTACACTAGTATAATATATCTGTCAACCACTTTTTAAAAAAAAATAAAAAAGCTCCGTTGCCAATGGCTACAAGATGTCGGTTACGACTCCATAAACCTCAGATAGCAACGAAGCTTCTATTAATTATTACTTTATCAATATTCTATTGTAATCACTTTACCATAAACTAGAAGAGCGATTTTACTGTTGGGTAAAGCTTCTTGAACTCCTGGTAACGCTCTTCGTATTTACGAATAAGCTCTGGATCTGGCTCAACTGTAGTCTTTACCTTAACAAGCTTGTCGCAAGCCTCCTCAACTGATGCATATTCTCCGCAACCAACAGCTGCAAGAATAGCACCGCCAAGACCTGGGCCTTCCTCATTCTCTAAAATATCAAGCTTAAGGTTCATAACTGAAGCGATAATCTGCTGCCAAAGTGGAGACTTAGCACCACCACCGCAAATCTTAGAACGCTCAATTTTAATACCTTGGCTTCTAGCTACCTCAAGTGAATCGCGAAGTCCGAATGCAACACCCTCAAGAACAGCCTGTGTCATATCCTCTCTTGTTGTATCCATTGACATGCCTATAAACATAGCACGTGCATCTGGATTGTTGTGAGGGCTACGCTCTCCCATAAGATATGGAAGATAGAATACTCTGTTCTCACCAAGGTTCTTAATACCTGCCTGCTCTGCTGGATAGTCCTTTGTCTTAAGAATCTCATCCATCCACCACTTATTGCAAGATGCCGCAGAAAGCATACATCCCATAAGATGATAACCACCATCAGCATGGTCAAATGAATGAAGCGCATTTGCAGGGTCTACTGTAAAGTTCTTGCTAGAGATGAAAATTGTACCTGAAGTACCAATAGAAAGATTGCACTTGCCCTCTCCTACTGTACCAGTACCAACAGCAGCTGCTGCATTGTCACCTGCACCTGCGATAATCTTTACATCATTTGTAAAGCCAAGCTCTGAAGCAACCTCTGGCTTAATTGTGCCAACTACCTCATAGCTCTCATATAACTTAGGAAGCTGTGCCTCTGAGACATGGCAAATATCCATCATCTCCTTGCTCCAGCATCTATTTTTTACATCAAGAAGAAGCATTCCACTGGCATCTGAATAATCTGTACAGAATGATCCGGAAAGCTTGTATGCAATATAGTCCTTTGGAAGCATAATCTTTGCAACCTTAGCCCAAAGCTCTGGCTCATTCTCCTGCATCCAAAGAATCTTTGGAGCTGTAAATCCAGCAAAGGCTATATTTGCTGTGTATGCAGAAAGCTTATCCTTTCCAATTACTGTATTGAGATAATCTGTCTCTTTTCCTGTACGTCCATCATTCCAAAGAATTGCTGGGCGAATAACATTGTCATTTGCATCAAGTGTTACAAGTCCGTGCATCTGGCCACCAAATGAAATACCAGCAACCTGTGACTTATCAACCTCTGAAGTAAGCTCCTTGATACCAGCGACTACCTGAGTCCACCAATCTTCTGGCTTCTGCTCAGACCAACCTGGATGTGGGAAGCTGAGGTCATATTCCTTTGAAACGATTTTCTTGATATCTCCGTTGCCTTCCATAAGAAGGAGCTTAACTGCGGATGTACCAAGATCAACACCAATGTAATACATAATTCCATTCTCCTTTTCTAAAATGGCTGGCCGAAGCCAGCCAAATCTTAATCTATATTATCTCCAAGGATTCTCTGTAGGATATCTTACGCCTGCAGGCTGGTTGTATCCGATTTCGTCAACAGATACTCCGATGTACTTAAATACTTCGAAGAGTGACTTTCCATAGTGACCGAATGCAACAGCACCGTGATGTGGGAATCCCTTTTCGATTAACCAGTGACGATAGAATCTGCCCATCTCAGGGATAGCAAATACACCGATTGAACCAAATGACTTAGTACGTACATCAAGAACCTCGCCCTGTGCGATGTAAGCACGAAGCTTGTTGTCTGCTGTAGACTGAAGTCTGTAGAATGTAATCTCACCTGGAGCGATATCTCCCTCGAGTGTTCCGTTTGTAACCTCTACAGGAAGTGCGCGTGCCATAATCTTCTGGTTTCTCATCTCGCAGAATGCAAGCTTCTTAGAGCATGTATTTCCGCAGTGGAATCCCATGAATGTATCCTCAAGTGTGTAATTTGTCTTACCCTTGATTTCCTCATTGTACATATCCTTTGGTACTGAGTTGTTGATATCAAGAAGTGTAACAACATCCTCTGATACAACTGTACCGATAAACTCTGAAAGACATCCGTAGATATCAACCTCACATGATACAGGGATTCCTTCACCTGTAAGACGAGAGTTAACATAGCAAGGAACGAAACCAAACTGTGTCTGGAATGCAGGCCAGCACTTGCCAGCGATTGCTACGTATTTACGATATCCCTTGTGGTCTCTTACCCAATCCTTAAGTGTAAGCTCATACTGAGCAAGCTTCTCAAGAACCTCTGGCTTCTTGTTACCAGCGCCAAGCTCCTTCTCCATATCAGCAACAACTTCTGGAATACGGCTGTCACCAGCATGCTTGTTGAATGCTTCGAAAAGATCAAGCTCTGAGTTCTCCTCAATTTCAACACCAAGGTTGTAAAGCTGCTTGATTGGTGCATTACAAGCAAGGAAGTTCATTGGACGTGGACCAAAGCTGATAATCTTAAGATCTGAAAGTGCGATTACTGCACGAGCGATTGGCTCAAAGTCATGAATCATATCAGCGCAATCCTCAGCATCACCTACTGGATACTCTGGGATATAAGCCTTAACATTTCTAAGCTGAAGGTTGTAAGAAGCATTAAGCATACCGCAGTAAGCATCTCCTCTACCATCTAAAAGGCTGTTGCCTGATTCCTCAGCTGCTGCACAGAACATCTTAGGACCATCAAAGTGCTTAGCAAGAAGTGTCTCTGAAATCTCAGGACCGAAGTTACCAAGATATACGCAAAGTGCATTACATCCAGCTTTCTTGATATCCTCAAGAGCCTGAACCATATGGATCTCGCTCTCTACTATACATACAGGACACTCATAGATGTGCTCGCTACCATACTTTTTTGTATAAGCTGCAATAAGTGCCTTTCTTCTGTCTACTGATAAGCTCTCTGGGAAGCAGTCACGTGATACTGCTACTACACCAATTTTTACATTTGGCATGTTTGTCATTTTAATTACCCTCCTTTTACTAGCCTTCCCTTTGTCTCATAAATAGGAAAAGCCTCCAATACGTTTGATAATAAGCTCGCCATTTTTGTTACTTTCTGCCAGCAAATGGCGAACTTTCAGCATTTCTTACAAAATACTGTCATTTGTTATACAAATATTATCAAAATTAACGTATTAGAGACTTTTAAAAATTTACTACGTGATGTAAGTTTTTTGACTTTTATTAATTTTTGCTATTTCATCTCACGGATAAGATTAACCATCTCGATTGCACCCTGAGCACATTCAAATCCCTTATTACCTGCCTTTGTGCCTGCGCGCTCCACTGCCTGCTCAATAGTATCAGTTGTGAGAATTCCAAACATTACTGGAATATCAGCATTCATAGACACCTGTGCAACACCCTTTGATACCTCAGCACAAACATAGTCATAGTGTGATGTTGCGCCTCTGATTACTGCACCGAGACAGATAACAGCGTCATATTTTTTACTTTCAGCCATCTTTTTAGCAATAAGTGGAATCTCAAATGCACCTGGAACCCAAGCCACATCAATATCATCCTCTTTTACATTCTCTCTTTTCAAGCCATCAATGGCACCACCTAAAAGCTTTGATGTAATAAACTCATTAAATCTTGCTACTACAATACCTACCTTTACGCCTTCTGATACAAGCTTTCCTTCATAAACTTTCATATTATATTCTCCTTTTAATTAAATAATTTCCTGTTTAACATCTTCCACTTCTAAAATATGTCCCATGCGAGCTTTCTTTGTTTTTAAATAGAAAACATCATATTTGTTTGCCTCTATTTCAATAGGAACTCTTTTAGAAATTTCCATTCCATAGTCGGATAATTGATATACCTTGTCTGGATTGTTGGTCAGAAGCTCAAGTGAATGAATTCCTAAATCTCTAAGAATCTGAGCTCCTGTGTAGTACTCTCTCAAATCTCCTGGAAATCCTAGTGCTATATTTGCATCCAAAGTATCCATACCTTCATCCTGTAGCTTGTAGGCCTTCAATTTATTCACAAGACCAATTCCCCTGCCCTCTTGTCTCATATATAAAAGAACTCCTCGGCCCTCTTTTGCGATGGCTTTCATAGCCGCATCAAACTGCTGACCACAATCGCATCTCATAGAGCCAAAGACATCCCCTGTCAGACACTCCGAGTGAACGCGGCAAAGAATATTTTCTCCATCACTAATATCACCCTTAACTAAAGCCACATGGTGTTCCCCGTTTATTTTATTAATGTAGCAATGTGCCATAAACTCACCGTATCTTGTAGGCATCTTTGCAATGGCTACGCACTCTACAAGCTTGTCGTAAACCTTGCGATATTCCACAAGCTGAGGAATTGTGATAAATGTTATCCCCAAATCCTTAGCAAGTTTCTTAAGGCTCTCACCTCTCATCATCGAGCCATCCTCTGCCATGATTTCGCAGCAAAGCCCACATTCCTTAAGACCTGCTAGCTTCATCAAATCAACTGTGGCCTCTGTATGGCCAGCTCGCTCTATTACGCCGCCCTCTTTTGCCACCAGTGGAAACATGTGACCTGGTCGTCTGAAATCAAGAGGACTTACATCATCTTTAACACAGCTTCTAGCAGTAATTCCTCGTTCTGCTGCTGATATTCCTGTTGTAGTAGATACATGATCAATGGATATCGTAAATGCGGTTTCGTGATTATCGGTGTTGTGAGTAACCATGGGTGGCAGCGCCAATTTCGCCGCCAATCTTTCACTCATTGGCATACAAATAAGCCCCTTGCCTACAGATGCCATTAAATTAACATTTTCAGTGGTAGCAAACTCAGCGGCACAGATGAAATCACCTTCGTTTTCTCTGTCCTCGTCGTCCATAACCATAATCACTTTGCCCTCCTGCAAATCCTTGATAGCTTTCTCAATTAATTCTCTTTCCATCATTTACCCTTTCCTAAAAGACCTAAAATCCGTTTGCCATTAAAAACTCTTTTGTCAAACTTTTTGTCCCTTTTCTATCATCAGAAGTCTCTGTATTTGCAAAGCTTGCCAAAAATTTCTTAACATATTTCCCCACAACATCATTTTCCAAATTCACTACATCCCCGATTTGCTTCTGGCTCAAAACCGTTTCCTTTAATGTGTGTGGGATGATTGATACTTTGAAGCTGCTACTATCTACTGCTGCAACTGTAAGGCTAATTCCATCAATTGCTATAGAGCCTTTTTCAACAATCCCATCAATTATTTCTCCTCCGGCCTTTATTTCAAACCAAACAGCATTTCCATCCTTTTTGATGCTTTGGATGGTTCCTGTGCCATCAATGTGACCGCTTACTATGTGACCTCCAAATCTTCCATCGGCGCTCATAGCCCTCTCAAGATTCACAGGCTTTGTAGAATTAAGGCTTCCTAAGCTAGAGCGAGCCATTGTCTCATTCATAACATCAGCAGAAAAAGAGGAGCCATCATAATCCACCACTGTCAGGCACACGCCATTTACAGCAATGCTGTCTCCCCGGTGGATATCCTCCAAAATCTTTTTACATGCAATAGTAATACGCTGCTCCTTAGGGCCTTTAACAATTCTCCTAACACTGCCCAGCTCTTCAACTATTCCCGTAAACATCAGTAAATCACCTCATTTTCTATAACCAAATCTTCTCCCAGCCAGCTGGTATTAATTGGATTTAGCCTTATTGCATCGTTGATGCTTTCTATGCCTGCCCCTTCTACTGGTGATTTGCTGCTTCCTCCAAAAATCTTTGGAGCCATGTGGATATGTATCTCATCCACTATTTTTGACTTGAGGGCACTATAATTAATAGTTCCTCCTCCCTCAATCAGCACGCTATCAATCCCTCTATTGGAAAGCTCCACCATCAGAGCATTTAAATCGATTCCCTGCTCAGTTTTCGGTAATCTCAAAACCAAGCAGCCCCTTTTTTCTAACTCAGCGACCTTAGCCTCATCTTCCGATGTGGTTGCAATGATAGTTTTTATGCTATCTGCTGTTTGAACGATCTTTGATTCAATTGGAGTTCGTAAATGGGAATCGCAGATAATTCTTATTGGATTAACAGCCGGCTCATCTAATCGACAATCCAACATTGGATCATCCATAATTACCGTAGATACGCCAACCATAATTCCCGACAATCTATTTCTCAGTCTATGAACATTTTTTCTTGCTTCAGCTCCAGTTATCCACTTTGACTCACCTGTTTTTGTGGCTATCTTGCCATCAGCAGTCATTGCGTATTTCATAACAACATATGGCTTTCCTGTTGCCATGTATTTATTAAAAATTCTATTGAGATTCTTGCATTCTTTTCCTAGAAGTCCTACTTCAACTTTGATGCCACTGGACCTTAAAATTTCGGCTCCTTTTCCTGCAACCACAGGATTCACATCAAGTGTTCCAATCACCACTCTTTTGATTCCATTCTCAATAATAGCTTCTGTACATGGAGGTGTTTTCCCATAGTGGCAACATGGCTCTAAGGTTACATACATTGTTGCTCCTTTTGCTGAGTTTCCTCTTTTTTTACAATCCTTAAAGGCATTTCTCTCAGCGTGAAGCTGTCCATATTTTTCATGGTAGCCCTCACCTATAATCACACCATCTTTGACTATTACTGCTCCCACCATGGGATTCGGATTTACGAATCCCTCACCTCGCCTGGCAAGCTCGATTGCTCGTTGCATATAAATTTTATCTTCCATAATTCCTCCTATTTTTAAGATTCTATTCAGCCCACATTCCCAGAATCCCAGTGCCACTGCTTTACTCTTGCTCATGTGGTTCTCGTAAATAGAATCAAAAAAGCCTTGGATTTCTCCAAGGCTAAATACGCAGCTTCTGTTTCAAACTTTTGCATGAAACATCTACTCTTATAAATTAAAAAGCTCTGAGACATAAAATCTCAGAGCTATAAATTCAAAAGTAAACTACCATCTTCTTTCATCCAGACTATACTGTCGGCTTCGGAATCTCACCGAATCATGCCAAAAGGCTCGTGGGCTATACCACCGGTAGGGAATCACACCCTGCCCTGAAGACATCTATTCAATTGAAATGATTGTAACCAAACAATATATCAAAGTCAACAACTATGATTATTTATTCTTGCGATATTCGCTAGGTAACACACCATATTTGTCTCTAAAAGCATTGGAAAATGCCTTTGAATTAGGGAAGCCATTGCCTAAAGCAATATCTACTATCTGGCCGCCTGTCTCCTCTAATTCTCTAACTGCATGCTCAAGTCTGATGCCAAGAAGATAATCCTTAAAATTGATGCCCGCATGCTTTTGGAACATTCTCGATAGATATGATGGTGAATAACTAAACTGTTCTGCCATCATCTCAAGAGAAAGAGGCTCAGCATAATGATCCTTCATATATCTAGTAATATTTGAAAGCTTCTTAAGCTGCTTGTTGCTCTTTAAAATGTCTTCATTTACATTGAACTTTCTGTATTTGGTAACGAGTATATACAAAAGCTCATAGTAAAGACTGAGGACCTGAAGGCGATAACCCTCCTCCCCTTTTGTATTGATAAGATACATCTCCTGAAGAAGAGTAAACACTCTGTGGTCAGTCTCTCTATCTCCATGGGAGAACCAAATGAACTGATCGTCTGTAAAATAATCCGCAAATGTGTCCTGTGGAATCTGTAGAACCACTGTCCTATTAGGGTTTGGAGCTGCAATGCTATGCACCTCATTACTATTTACAATAACAAATTCGCCTGCGCTAAGAGGGAACTTCTTCTCGTGAAGAGTAAAGTCAAGCTTGCCCTCCCATACTGCAAAAATCTCTATCGAACGGTGCCAATGCTTATCTCTTGTATAATTACCATTTGCTCCTTCAAATGAAAAAAGTTTGAAAGGTAATCCCGCATCTGTAACAACCACCTCGTGCTGATAAGCTTTTAAATCCATACTATCCTATCTCCCTAAAATATCTACAATCTCCATCCAGCTCGAAGCCAATATGTGAAAACCCCAACTTTTTCAATAATCCCCTGCTTGCCACATTATCAGGGTCGCATCTAGCCACAAGACTCGTCAGGGAAAATCTATCCCTTGCCAGTCTAATAATCTCAGAGCACACCTCAAAGGCAAGCCCCTGCTTCCATCTATCAGGGGAGATACAAAAACCAAGCTCCGCCTGATTCTCTCTGTCACAGGATTCTCTAACTTCAATACCTGCTCTACCAACTAGTTTGCCAGTAGCTTTATCAAAAATCAACCACATTCCAAATCCATATAATTTATAGATATATTGAATGTAATCCTCCTCGTATTGCCGCTCCTCTTCGTACTCAAAAAGAGGTTCCATGTATTCTACAATTCCAGGATCATTATATAGCTCAAACAAGCTATCTAAATCATCCATGGAAAACTCTCTAATAATAGTCCTGTCAGTCTCGGATATAAAAAGTGGAAGTCCTACGCATCTACGATATATATCCTCATAGTCCTGATCATCAACCTCGTCTGGATCAATTAAAATATGGTCACACTTAAGCATGGTAACACCATCATGTTCAAATGCCACCACCGGCTGCTTTTTCTCATTACAAGCATCTATAACAGCCTGATTATCTGTTAAAACCAAAGTCCCTTCTGGATAATCAAAATGGAGGGACTCTATGTCTGTCACTTTAACTACATCATGCAAATACTTCAAATTAATCTCCTAATAAATGACTAATCATCTCTGCTTCTGCCGTTTACTAATAGCACTAGTCTAAGAAGCTGCATAATAGTTGTAAACAACGCTGCTACATATGTCATAGCTGCTGCCTTCAGCACCTTTGTAGCACCTCTATGCTCCTCACCCTCAAGGATTCTGTCCTGCTCTAAAATCCTCAGTGCTCTTGCGCTGGCATCAAACTCAACTGGCAAAGTAATAAGCTGAAACAGCACTACAAATGTAAACAAGAAAATACCAACCTGTGCAATAGGTGTGGAACCAATGAGAAGTCCAATTACAATAACAGGCCATGAAACCCATGAACCAATACTTGCAAGTGGCACTGATGCCGAACGCAATCTAAGGGGAGCGTAGTCCTCCTGATGCTGAATAGCATGTCCACACTCATGAGCTGCTACTCCAATAGCTGCCACGCTTGTGCGGCCATATACTGCATCTGATAAGCGAAGCACCTTTTCCTTTGGAGAATAGTGGTCAGTTAAGTTTCCTCTGACTCTCTCGATTCTAACATCATAAATGCCTGCTGCATGTAAAATATGCTCAGCAACCTGATTAGATGTCAATCCTCTATAATTGCCAACTCTACTATATTTACTGTAAGTCCTATTTACATTGATTGACGCAATACCACTGACAAGAGCTCCTATTAAAACCAGGATTATTGTCCAATCAAAATGATATCCCATTCCATAACCATATCCGTAATACATTTCTAACCTCCTACGAATCCTAAGTTTTCTATATCTTAGTATAAATGTTATCGCAGGATTTTACTAATAAAAAATCTATAAAAAATTCCTAAAGCATTGCATAAAAAAAGCTCTCGCTTTTGCGAGAGCTTAGGTTACATCTATTCGGCAACTCATGCTATATACCTTGCCGTTTGACTTCTTCATTCTAACACTTAAAGTGCCAGTCCCTCGACCAACTCCTGTAATTAAACCATTTGAGTCAACGGTGAAAATACTGCCATCAGAAGAAGTGTAGGTGATGGTATATTGCTTGTCTGTGCTATTTAAATATTCCATATTCAAGGCAACCTGTGCGGTGCTACCTGCAGACAATGTATAGCTTGCATCATCTGGCAATGTAATATTGCCTATATTGGTTCCATTATTTGCATACTTTCTCGAGTTGGTAGCACTAGGTTTTGATGCTTCTTGTCCGCCTGCATTAGAACCGCTATTGGCATTATTTGACGCTGCATTAGCATTATTTGAATTGGCAGCGGATTGATTACCAGCTGCACTAGTGTTAGTTGCTTTAGCGTTATTGGCGTTGGAATTAGATGCTGTTGAAGCAGCTGCATCCGTCTTGCTTGCATCGGTATTGCTAGCATTTGCCTGATTATTGCTTGATGCTGAATTAGCATTTGTTGTAGTTGCACTCTTGTTGCCTGAGGTAGCAGTCTCCTCTGCTGGCTTTGGTGCAGTCAGCTGAATATACATTGCAGGTCTAATTCCTGTGCCATTATAATAGCCCCACTTTTCTATAAGCTTTGAAGTATCATTTACAAACAGACCAAACACAGGATCATCAAAGGAATTGGTTCTAAGTGGCCAAGTACCTGCGGTCTCATATTTCATGCTATCTTTATGGGCTGTATATTCATCAGTAGACAGGAAGAAAACATAGTCTGTAGTAGTCATCTGACTGTTGTAAATACTCAGATTCAAGGAGTTCTTTTCTCCTGTCTTTACATAGAAATCATCAAGTGTTGTATCCTTATAGAAATTCATAAGGCTTGTCTGGCTGGCAGCAGCAGTAAGCTCAGTAGGCTTAATCATTGCTCGCTCTGCATCACTAAAAGCATTAACATAAAATACCTGATTTAGCCAACCTCTCCAATAATTATTTGCCCATGGTACATAGCCAGTGTTGCCACCTTGCTGCTGGATAACCTGCATATTTACTGAGCTTCTATAGTCTGAAATAGAATATGAATTAAGTGTCTTTCTCGATACCACAAAAGCAACACCTGTATTCTCATCATATGACAGAATCGTCCAGTTAATAATATTGCCATCCAAGGAGCCAAATGCTATATTATCTCCTTCTGAATAGGTAGCTGATGATGATTTCTTTTTTGCATCTGCAATCATAGAAATACCAAGCAAAGCTACTACCACAAACACTATTAAAGATAAGGACATAAAGCCTTTTAATTTTCTAATTGATTTATTCATAAAAACCACCTCTTAAAAAAGGGCGCAACTCACCTCTTATCATCATAGTATATCTCGGCAATTCTCAAGTCAAATTTATAGCTAATTATTAACAAAAATATCACGTTTTCAGCAGATTGGTAATTGTATCTTTTCATTTGCCTTGATATACTGAAATGCAGTTTTTCATTATTTAAGGAGTAACACATGACAAAAAAAGATATGCTAAAAATGTTGCACGATGAAGAACCGGTTTTACGTGCAGAGATTACCGCTCTTTACTCAGTTCTTGACCACAAGTTAGGTCTACGAGGGGCGGAGGTACCTATTACTTTTGGAATGGACGAAAAGGTACTTGGCTCTTATCTTCCTCCATCTTATGATGACGAGGAACAATTTCAATTTTCATTATTTTTCATTGGTTTTTGCATGAATGGGCAAATATCTAAAAACGACAGAATCAACCTCTACAAGCATGAATATGCCCACTACATGACTCGCCATATAAACATCCCTGATAGATACAATTGGCAGCCTGGCGTTCACGGCAGTGCTTGGAAATACTGCTGCTCACTTATCGGCGCCATCCCAGCAGATTATTATATAGAAGAATCTAGCATCAAAAAAATAGACTACGAATCAGTTCTCGAGCGACCAAGCGTTGATCACAAGCAGGTACAGCTTCTTGATACATACCGCACACAGCGCGCCATCAAGAACATGGAAAACGCCAAAATCAAATACGAAATTGGCGACACAGTCACACACCCTAAATTCGGTGAGGGCACTGTGCAGGACATTGAAAAGCAGCCATCATCTGTGAGACTTCACATTCTCTTTGGCGATGAGCTGAAAGTCATCGACCAGAAGTGGCTAGTTAAAACAGAATACAAAAAGGTTTCGGAGCGCTAAAAAAAAGGAGTTGCAGCTAATAAAGCTTCAACTCCTTTTATAATAATAGGCATTGCCCACGATTTCCATTAGCTAGCGCAGTATTATAACTGCTCTAATACCGCCTCAAGTGTAGCCTCAAGATCAAGTCCACCCTCATCTACGATAACATCTGCGTATTTCTCATAAAGTGGAACTCTCTCTTCATAGAGAGCTCTAAGGTCTTGGCCGTCCTTTAAAACTACGCCTCTTCCCTTTAAGCTACCAAGTCTTCCATCAAGAGTATCATAGTCAAGCTTCAAATAAACTACTGTACCAATCTCCTGAAGATGAGCCATAGCCTCCTTGCCATAGATAACGCTACCGCCTGTTGCAATAACTGTCTTTGATGTCTCGATGCTTGCATTAACATCGTTTTCAATCTGCATAAAGCCTTCTACGCCTTCATCAGCAATTATCTCTTTCAAAAGACGATTCTCACGCTTTTGAATCAACAAATCTGCATCTACAAATTCGTATCCCAACTGCTTTGCTAAAACAACACCAAGAGTACTCTTTCCAACTCCAGGCATACCAATTAAAACGATGTTCTCTTTCATGACACTACCTCTTTTATTGCATTTTGAAATGTATTATGCCACAAGAATCCTAGGAATTCTACTGCAATCTCCCTGCCTATTACAGGCTTACATCGTCATAATTACTATAATAAATCTTCTATATAAATAAAGCCTTACTCACTAGCAATTATCATAGTCCCGATATACATTTACATCATCATAATCACTGTAAACGATATATGCATCTCTTCCATATATAAGGGATGCACTTACCTGCCATGGCACCCCAATGTAAAAACTATCTGCTACTAGTTTTCCATCCACATACAGTTGAGCAACATCATATTTTTCTTTGATTTCAACCAGGCCCTCTGAAGACTTTGCAATTATCTTCTTATAGGTTATATTTCGAGAACCATTACCTAACTCAAATATCTCCGGATATGATAAAGAAAATGGATTGTCGATATCCTCTAAAACATACTCTGACACAGTCATAACAGCCTCATCAAAGTAAATCTCTCCATCTACTTTTCTAAGGTCAAGAGCCCTCTCCCATGACAATGTGATGATACTAATAGCACCTACTATAAGCTCGGTATCATCTGCAGTCATGTCCACCTCATAGACTATTCCATCAATTGAATACTTTGGCCCGTTGCCTGGAACTGCCGCAAAATAAAAAGTACTGCCATCCTGACATAAAAGCTGAGCTGTAGCGTAGTCTAGCAATCTGTCTCCAAGGCTTATATTAAATGGAAGAATGCATGCCACCTGCCCTGTAAAATTCATAGAAGGAAATGTCACTTTACCTGTATCAATGCTGGCATCAACAACATCCTTTAGAATCATCCCTCTTTGATGATGATTGACAAATACAAATCCGCTTTCACCGTCGGTTCTCATACAGTATCTAAGGTCTGCATCGTCATCCGCATTTACGAATTGTTCTGCTGGAACATGTTCCATTGGTGCAAGGATATCTCCAAAATCATTTAAGAATAAATGAATTAGATTAAGCAGCTTGTACTGGTCTCTTATCTGTCCGTACTCACCAATACAAGTCTGAAAATCATAGTTTAAAATCGCATAATCATTAGGATATCCAGTAGCTTTGCTCTCATGCAAAGTAGATAGCTTACCTATTTTGTTGGTTCCACCGTGATACATATAGTAACCTACCAGATTGTTACCACAGCCTAGCTTTACAAGGCTAAGGGCATAGGCATCCATTGGGCTGACAAATGGTCTACGTATATACGAAGCAGGAAGTCCACTCCCCAGTTCACATGTAGCAAATGGATAGTCCTCATAAGGAAGTCTCCATCCATCGTCATCTACATCTTTTATCAAATCCATGCCTATAGCAGCATCATTTCTACAGGTATCAAATGTATAATGCTTTGAAGGTGGCAATGTATCAGTGTGGTCAAGCCAAGGTGCATCCACATAAGCCCCAAACACCGGTAAGAACTCCTTTAGTGGGAACTTTGCACCGTAGATGCTATTCCACCCAGTAACCGTCCAAATAGGTGCATCAAAGCCAATTCTTAGAGCTATCTTTTTCAGCTCACCTAAATGCTCAGCATTATCAGTCAGCTCATTTTCTATTTGGATACCCATAATAGGACCACCATCTTTGAAAAATAATCCCTCAACCTGTTCAAATATTTTTCTATACCAAACCTCTACAAGACTGAGATATTCAGGGTCATTTTCTCTGAGCTTGCAGCCCTTTTTCAAAAGCCAATCTGGAAAGCCTCCATTTCTCACCTCGCCATGACACCATGGTCCAATTCGAAGTACAAATGAAAGTCCAATCTTTTGACATAGCTCAACAAATTCTCTTAGATTTCTATCACCAGTGAAATCATATTCTCCCTCAATTTCCTCGTGATAAATCCAAAATACATAGGAAGCAACTGTGTTGATTCCACCAGCTTTCATTTTGCGAAGTTCTTCTTCCCATTTTTCACGAGAATCTCTCACATAGTGATACTCTCCCATGACCCCAATCCAAGGTCTGCCATCCTTTTCAATGTAGCGGCTATTTACCTGAAAGCTTGCCCCATCTTCTCTAGTCTGGCCTAGATTAAGATGATTTCTTTTTATTTCAACTTTTTTGTAATCCTCAAATTTATAAATCATCATTCCTCCCAAGAGTAATTTCATATACTAATATTTGGGGATATCCCCTTACTCCTAGATTATATAATAATGACTCTTTGCAAAATCACTCAAATTGAAATCAAAAACTGGCAAATCCACGCTTTTGCAAAAGTATTTATAGTCAAACTTTTGATTCTTTAAATATTTTCATCATCTCATTGGTAAGACTATATTCAAGTGGCTGCAACTCTATTTCTTCTCTTGGAACCCACTGGGCGTATTTCAGCTCAGACTCATCCATCTTTATGGTGTCATCCCCATCTACATCACAGTAAAAGCCCATCAAAATATCACTGGCTATTCCCCATGGTTGAGATTTATAATAGCGGATATTTTTTACCTTAAGTCCTGTTTCCTCCATGACTTCGCGCTCAACAGTCTCCTCTAGTGTCTCACCTATTTCTGTAAACCCTGCAACCAGAGCATTGTGAGAATATCCAGCCCTATACTTAGTCAGTAAGAGTCTATCACCATTAGTCACCCCCACTATAACAGCAGGATTTATACGCGGATAAACAACTTTCCCGCAATTTGGGCATACCTTTGCTCGCTCTGTCTCAGAGTGATTTGTCCTAGTGCCACATTTCCCGCAGTATACTGTCCCCTCGTACCATTCTGCCAACTGTACTGCTGTAAAAGCAGCAAAAACATAATGCTTTGGAAAAAGATATTCTTGCCTAAACTGCTTCATATCGCATAATTCAAAACCAGCTGGATAATCTGCCTCTGATATTACATCAGTTTCATTTACCAAAAAGAACTTCTCATCATCTATAGAAAAAAGAAATACTGTAGACAACTCAACACCAAAATCCTTTAACCTAGGATAAGTAATAGTCTTTTCTTTTTCATCTATCCTAGCCAAGAATCTTCCATTATCATGAAAAAGAATGATGCTATCTGCATCAGCTTTTTCCCCAACTCTATATGTGTTTACTAATTTCTTTGGCTGTATTTCCTGTAGCATAGTTACCTCCTTAATTAAAGCTATCGTAGCATACTTGCGCTACATTTTGCAGGTTTTTATTTAACAAAGGGAGTACGGCAAAAGAGCCTCCAGATTAATCTGAAGGCTCCAATAACATCTATTATACTAAGGTTTATAATTCTGCTGCTGCAAGATATCCTGTCTTAATTGCTGCTGCAATTCTGCCTGTTGAAAGTGCATCTCCAAGGAATCTTACATTATCAAATGCTACTGCAATTTCTTCATTTGCAGATTTATTTGCAGCTACACCAAGTGAAACAACCACTTCATCAAACTCAAAACTTACAGCTTCTTTTGTATCTGTAGTCTCAAATGCCACCTTGTTGCCATCAATTTCCACAAGTCTGTGCTTTGGATACATAGCCACATTCTTAGGTGCAATTCTAGACATTACATCCACAAGGTTCTGGAAGAAAAGACCTGGTCCGATATCATCAGCCATCTCAAATACTGTTACATCATTGCCCTGCTCGCTTAAAAGCTCAGCTGTTTCAATACCAGTCATACCTGAACCTACTACACAAACCTTCTTATTCGAAAGCTTAAGTGTACCATCAAGAATCTCAACTGGTGTATGAACATTTTTACCATCTAATCCCTTTATAGACTTTGGCATTACTGGTGTTGAACCTGTAGCTACAAAAACAGCGTAAGGCTTCAATTCCTTAATAGTCTCCACTGTAGCCTCAGTGTTTAATCTAATTTCTACTCCAAGCTTTTCTAACTGGCCCTTTTCGTAGTCAATTAACCAAGCTGTCTTTTCCTTCTTTGGCGGCTTGCTTGCAAGGTATACCTGTCCGCCTAAGCGTGACTGCTTTTCAAATACAACTGGCTTAAATCCTCTGATTGCAAGAATTCTAGCTGCCTCAAGACCTGCTGGTCCTGCGCCGATTACTGCAACAGTTCTCCCCTCACCATTCTTTGGAAGTTCCTCAGCCTGATACTGATTTTCCTTACCAGCCTCAAAATTTACTGAGCAGCCCATTGGTGTTTCAGCGTTAGCAGACATAAGTGATTCCATGCAATATAAGCAAGAAATACATTTTCTGATGTCGCAGGCCTTACCACATTTAGCCTTGTTAGCCCACTCTGGATCAGCGTAAAATGCTCTAGCGCTTCCTGCGAAATCAAGCTTGCCATCTTTTAATAATTCTTCTGCATATTCTGGATCTCTGATTACAGCTACGCCAATTACTGGGATATTTACAGCAGCCTTTACTGATGCAGGTCCCTCAATTTTCCATCCCTGGTCAAATCCAACTGGCTCCCATGCTGTATTCATTGTCTCATAAATACCAGAACTTACATCAAGTGCGTCTACCCCCTTAGCCTCAAGGTATTTTCCAATCTCAACACCATCTGCAAGGTGAAGTCCCTCATCAGGCTGACCTACATATTCCATGTGCTCATCAACAGAGAAACGTGCAATAACTGGGAAATCAGCACCAACTTCAGCTCTAACAGCATCAATAATTTCTCCGAAGAATCTCATTCTATTTTCAAAGTTTCCACCGTACTCATCTGTTCTCTTGTTTGTATATGGACTTGAGAACTGACCAATCAAATAGCCATGAGCGCCGTGAATCTCTACAGCATCGACTCCTGCTTCCTTGATACGTCTAGCTGCAGATGCAAACTTGCCTACCATTTCCTTAATCTCGTCCTTAGTCATCTCGTGTGTAGGCTGGTGAACAATCTGACACTCTGTAGCACTAGCAGATTTCATTGACTCTACTCCATTTACTACAGCAATTCCCTGTCTACCTGGATGGTAAATCTGAACGCAAAGCTTTGAACCATACTTATGTACTTCTTCTGCAAGCTTTTTAAGTCCAGGAATGTACTTGTCGTCATCTACAACGATTTCTCTATCGTTTCCCAATCCAGACTTTGAATCCACTGCTGTACATTCAGTAATAACAAGACCTGTACCGCCCTTTGCTCTTGCGCCGTAAAAAGCAATGTCCTTTTCAGAAACATATCCGCCCTCATCAGCAAGATAATTTCCCATAGCTGTCATTACAGTTCTGTTTGGTACAGTCATAGTACCGATGTTCTTACTTGAAAATAAATTCTCGTACATATTAAACTCCTTTTCATTTGCCAGTTAAACCGTTACAAAATTAACAATCTAGTAATTTAATTTTAGCATCGAGAAATCCCAAGTTCTTCGTCTTCTATAGTTAAATAATACACCTAGCAGACATCCATGTCACAAAATACTTTTGTCTTTTTGCTGTCTATTGTGAACATTTTTTGTCGTATACAGACAAAGCTTTTTGTCCTTGGTACAATATAATTAGTTTTAGAAAGGACGGATTCCATGGAGTTTAAGAACAAAACCGAGGAAGAACTTTATATAGCAAGTTGCACTTCTACTTTCATAAAAGAAATGAACGAAAGCAATGATATCCAAAATCTTTTGGATGTAGGGCGCCGCATACTCGGTCAGCCCCTTATGCTTGTGGATATTTCCATGTGCTTCATTGCCCAGTCCGGAGGCGAATCAGTAAAGGATGAGCCCTTCTGGGATTGGATTCTTACAAATGGATATGTAAAAGAGGAATACACCAATCTCATTATGGAGGATGATATTTCTACAGAGGAAAAATTTGTCTGGGAATACGGCATGGAGAATCACCGTCAGCTTGTGGCAAAAATCATTCAAGGTCACACTACTTTAGGCTATCTAAAGCTCCTTGAATACAACCATCCAATCACGGACATTGAAAAAGAAATTCTTGGAAATCTAAGCAATCTAATTGCCATCCTAATGTCCACTAGCAGCATTAAATATAAATTTGCCAACTCTAGGGTGGAGGCATTTTTAGAATCCCTTGTCGAAAGAAAAACAGCTGATGCTTCCGATATAGAGGAGCGTTTTTCTGCTCTTAATATAAGATTGCTTGAAAGACTGTTCATAATAGCAATAGAGCCTATCTCCAAAACAGAGCTTCCTGTTGAGCAATTGTATCTTTTAAAAAGAAAGCTTCACAATCTCCTTAATAGGCCAACAGTCTTTATTTATCAAAATAGGCTAATTGTACTATTCGATACTTCCGCTAACACTTTTGAAAAGGACTACAACTATGCTCCATTAAAATCCCTTCTCAAAGAATACAAGCTTCAGGCCGGAGTCAGCACCCAATTTACAGAGCTTTCTCTTGTTGCTGATGAATACTTAAATGCAATGTCTTCCCTTTCCTTAGCCAAAAGCATTGGTCTTAAGGATACATTTATTTTCTTTTCAAAACACATTTTAGACCAGCTAATTCTCACCTATTCAAGGGAGCACAATATAAAATACCTTGTTCATCCTGCTATCATACAGCTAGATCAGATCGACAAGGAGAAAAATAGTGAATATGTAATGTCTCTATTATCGTATATACGATATGGACAAAACCTAACCAACACCGCAAAAGAATTACATATTCACCACAACACTCTTAAATACAGAATTGCGAAAATTGTAGAGATTACAAATATCGACTTAACAGACTACGACCTTTGCTACCACCTATATCTTTCAGGAAGAGTATGGGAATTACAAAAAAACATATTACGTAAGTAAGAAAGATCCCAGAACTAGCCTTCTGGGATCTAATTTATTACTTCTTTAAGAAGAATTTTCTTACTATATTAATTCCTATTTTATATGGCAATGGTCTCACCACCCTGTCAGCCTCTTTCAACATCCTTCTGATTGGAATATTTTGCGGGCAATGCTGCTCGCACTTTCCACATTCTATACACTGAGTTGCAAAGGCAGGTTCACTTTTCAAACCTACTGTCTGGGCATACTCAAATCTAGCATGAGGCTTGCCCTCTAGAGATGTCATATTGTAGCTTCTAAACAGGGCAGGAATATCTACCCCCTTTGGGCAAGGCATACAATATCTACATCCTGTACAGCCCACTTTCTCTGTCTCACGTATGGCGTCCTTTACCTTTTCAATTAATGCGAAATCATCTGCATCAAAAGACCCAACCTCTGAATCTGATGCAATCCTGCAATTCTCTGCTACCATCTCAGGAGAATTCATACCTGAAAGCACACAGGTAACCTCTGGCTGATTCCAAAGCCATCTCAGTCCAAGCTCTGCATTGGTATAGCCCTTAGGTGATGCAGCAATTTCCTTTTTAGCCTTTTCCGGCAAAAGATTTACAAGCTTACCGCCCCTAAGTGGCTCCATAATAACTACAGGGATTCCCTTTTCAGCTGCATGCCTCAGTCCCTTTAATCCAGCCTGGGTATGCTCATCCACATAGTTGTACTGAATCTGGCAAAAATCCCAATCGTATGAATCTAATATGCCAATGAAATCCTCTGTATTTCCATGATAAGAAAAACCAATATTTCTAATCTGCCCAGATTCCTTTTTCTTTTTAATCCAATCTCTTATGCCTAGCTGCTCCAGCTTATCCCACTGATTAATGGCAGTCATGTGATGCATAAGATAATAATCTATGTAATCTGTCTTAAGACGCTTTAATTCCTCATCAAAATACTTATCAAGCGATTCCCTATTCTTCACCAGATACTGAGGAAGCTTTGTTGCTATGTTAATCTTCTCACGTATATTGTTGCGCTCTAGAATAACACCTAATGCAGCTTCACTACCAGGATACACATAGGCTGTGTCATAGTAATTAACTCCAGCCTCATAAGCTGCCATAATCTCCTGCTCAGCCTTATCAATATCAATTGAACCACCCTTTGTTGTAAATCGCATACAGCCATATCCTAAAATCGAAATCAGCTGCCCATATTTATTATTTCTGTAAAGCATTTATGCTGTTCCTCATTAAAACTTAATTTATACTTCCATTACTGCAATTATATACCCTTTTCAGTCGGTGACAAATTGTCACCAGTTGTGCGCAATTTAATTATACCCTAAGATGTGATAATTTGTCACGAGTAAAACCATCTGATAGAACCGGATAGTTGATAAAATAAAAAACACGTAAGCAATTGCTTACGTGTCTAAGTGCTGAGGCTGAGGAGGCTCGAACAGATTCCGGCCTCAAAAAATATTGAAAAGAAAAGGACTTGTTGTCTCTGCACTTTCTAGTTAAACCTTAGGTTAAACCAAACAAATAGTATATTTATGCCCTCTTTATAGGATGTCTTACTACAGTTTTTAGCTTCTCAGGCGCAACTTTACGAGCATCACTCAAGTATATCTCATGATGAAGTCTCAAGTCTGTAATATCAAGGATATATCCCTGCTCTTCCATATATTTATGCATCAGCTCAACTGTAGCAGGCTCATCGTCATATGAACCGATGTGCATACACTGGACACAAAGCCCTTCTTCATATGTCATAAACTCCACTTTTGAGAAATCCATTTTCTTCTTGGCTGTAGCTTCCTCTATAGCCCAGTCAAAATCTTCTTTTGTAACAAAATCCGGAAGTCTGATTACAGAAATAAACTTAAACTCTTCCTTACGAGCATAATCTATACCTTCTTGATTTTCTTGCCACCAAAAACCTTCCAGCGGAGGAACCACATAATCAAAATATCCTTCTATTTGGTGGCTACCTTTCTTGCTCATCTTGATGGTATATGCAATGCCATATAGTAACTCTATAGACTTCTTATATTCACTGCCTTCTTCATTAGGATTCCCCTGCCCACTAACTGCTATATAGTTCATAGTAGGTACTGTAACTATAGCTGGCTTATTCTTAGGCATGTAAAATTCTTTGTATTCTTTCTTGTAATCGAATGCCATTATATCCCCCTTTCAGTAGATTACGAATTGTCACAAGTTGAACGTTTCGAAAAAAACGAATAGCTCATGTTCCCTTTATTATAAAAATGACGGGAAATTCTTCCCGTCTGCAGTGGACCAAAGAGCTTTCGCCCAGTCCAAAATCAATTATAAATCTCTTCCTTGATACTGTACAGTGACAACTAATATCCTACTCACTTTTTCATCAATTCGAAATATTGCAATGTAATTATCAATTATTAATTGTTTATATCCTTTACCTGCATATCTACCAGCTGTCCTATCTTGATGCGACTCTGGGAATGTATCCAGGCCTAGAATAGCCTTCTTTATTCTATCAATCTGTCCCTTTGCATTTTCAGGAGACAGCTTTTCATAAGCAATATAAGCATATATTTCTTCAATATCCCTATATGCTCTTGGCATTAATTCTACAATGTATTTATTCAAAATACTTTTTCTCCAATTCTGCAAAAGCATCCTTTGCTTTTATAGTTTTACCTATTTCTGCAAATTCCTGCTCTGATTCGAAGATAGCTTGATCAATACGATTCTCTCTAGCAAATTTCTCATATAATTCAGCACTCATAACCACTAAATCACTATAACCATTTTTAGTAATAAAAATAGGCTCCTTTTGTCTATGTGCAATTTCAGATATCTCACTTGTATTTCTTAGATCTCTTATAGGCAAAATTGTTGGCATAATAACTACCTCCTTACTTAATAATATTGTAGCATAATTATGCTGCGCTGTATATACTATACAAAAGTTCTCTTTGCATAATAGAAAAAGCCTTTAGAATCAAAGATTCTAAAGACTCTCTCGTGCTGAGGCTGAGGAGGCTCGAACTCAATCTTGGCCTCAAGAAATAATAAAAAGAAAAGATTTGTCGTCTCTGCAATTCTTGGTTACGACTCAGGTTCCGACATCCTAACATATTGTACATGCTTCTTAAAATGTCGTCGTAGAAATCTCTGAGACATCCTGAGCACCCAAATCATCAATTTCTGATAATGCATGCAATGTCGCATTGTCGCTTTGGAAAGAAATGTTAAAATAACCAATTCCTAAATCAAGTTCTTTAACTTTCCTTGCTATATCTTCAGCCAATGCCTGATAATCCGAATTCGCAAGACTAGAACCAACAAGTATTATGTTGCAATCCAACTTTCCCTCTTCACCAGCAACATCAACTGTATAATAATCCGTTTCTTTATATTCCTCAGGGATTACGGCATCAACTTTGGAAGCAACCTCATTAATTACACCGGAATCAGCCATCACTGTTCGAACGCTTATTGTTTTACTATCCTCATTAATCGAATAATATGTTGAGCCTGCATCATCGCCCAAATCATATGAATCATCCTTACCAGATGGAGTAATTTTTACATCTTTCTGTAATGTGCCCTTATTGCCATAGACTCCTTTACCATCCACATCACTATAAACGACAATATGATAGTTACTGTCTGAGTGGGCTAATACATAATTGAAATACCAATCTGCTAAAGCTTCATCTGTACAATCTGCACGATTTGCTCTTGTAATTGTAAGTGTTCCGATTACGTTACTCCCATCACCGCTCTTCAAATCAACAATCTCAGCATTATCGTAAATATGTGATTGTTCAGTAACATCTTGTGTATTAATTACAGTATCAGTATCTGCAGTGTCAGCTGTCTCATCATTAGAATTACCAGCAAAACCAATCAATAAATATACAATCCATGCCGCTGCTATCAAACCATATTTAAGCCCATTATTCATGTCTTTTTTTCGAAGTAATAATATTGTTAATGGAACTGGGAAAATAAAAATCCAGCCCAAAACCCATAACCAAGTTTTTCTTTTCTTAGGTTCTTCTCCTTGTGGATACCAAGTATAACCACAATCTTTACAATACCCAACTGTCACATGAACTACTCGATTTTGCTTTTTGCTTTTGATTTCACCTTGATTCTCTCTCTTAAACTGGATATTAGTACTTCCACATTTTGGGCATCCCTCTTTATTAATTTGCTCTTGTTCTCGCAACATGTCTAAAGATATAGTAGTCCCACAATAATCGCACTTCTTGTTTGTGCCGATTTCAGCACCACAATTTGGACATTTCATATAGGAACCTCCTCACAATTTTATTAATTTAAAAAGCCAGATGCATAAATATTGCATCTGGCTAGTATTCTAGCAACAATATGTGAAAAACTATTGAATAAGACCTATATGACTAGTTATAGCGTTCTATAAAACAGAACATACTCTTATAAGAAAAACTACTTCGATTCTTTATCTCTATTTAATTCCTCCATAAACCCAGCTGTAATTACACCGGCTGGCATGGCAACAATTGCTATACCGATAAATGAACTAAGCATTGTAATTAATTGCCCCGCTGGAGATACAGGATAAATATCTCCGTACCCCATAGTTGTAAGTGAAATTGTCGCCCAGTATACAGCATGAAAATAATCTCCAAATGTATCAGGTTCAACATTTAGTATTACTAGAGCTGCCACAAGAATATACACTACAGCTATTCCTATGATTGTAAGGAATGCATCACGTTGCTTTTGGAATACTCTTATGAATATTTGAAGATTCTTAGAATATCTAGCAGCTTTAAACACTCTAAACACTCTTAGTGTTCTTAATAATCTAAATATCTTAAGAAGCCTCCAACCACTATTCAATATAGTTAGCGATGGTAAAATTGAAACTAGATCAATAATGGCCATTGGCGTAAAAGGATATAACACAAATGATTTTAACCCTCGATTCAATTTCAAGTCAGCTGTGATAAGCCTTAAAACATAATCAATTATGAATATTACAGCAGACACCTTATCGATGATATTAAATACAGTATTTGTAGTTGTAAATGCTAAAGGAATAATACTGATTATGATTGTGAACAACATAAAGGTATCGTAAACATCACTTAGCTTATCATCATCTTTTGAAACCTCGATAACCTCAAACAATCTTTTTCTTTTTGACATAATAACCCCCGCTAAAACTCAAACATCAAAATCTACTACTAATGTTCAATCATCTACCTCTTCTTCTGTTAGCAATGTAACTGTATATTTACCTGCTAGCGGCAAATGTTATCATAACAAAAATAACTGTGGCAGGATGAATCTTTCAAAGGCAACAGCTACAACCGAATCCAATGCACTTGCGCAAGGTTATAGCAGATGTTCAAAATGTTGGTAGTTAAAACTATAACCCGCGACAACATGTCATGGGTTATTTTTATTTATCTTCGTTACCTACTGCTTCGCTGCTCTAGGGACTAGCTCTAACTTCAATTGCATTCCTAAACCTTCTGCAAGCCTTTTTACCATTGCTAGACTAGGATTGCGTGTTCCATTCTCTATACGACTAATATCAGCTTGTGTAATACCTGTTTTAGCAGAAAGGTCCTTCTGTGTCATATGCTGATTAATTCTGGCATCAATCATCGCCTGAATTATATCGTACTCTGCTTCAAGCGAATCATACTCTGCCTTAACTTCTGGATCCTTTAAAGCTTTTTCTTTATATTCTTTATAACTACTCATCTGCAATACCTCCGCTCATAATCAGCTTTATACTTCTTTGCCAGTTCAATTTCTACCCTTGGTGTTTTTTGAGTCTTCTTTATAAATCCATTAGTAAGAACAGCTTTCTGACCAACAATGAAAAAATAGAACACTCTGGTAATATTCGAACCTTGCTTTGTCCTAAGTTCAAATATTCCATCTCCTATCGGTCCAGAGTGTGGTTCCCTAAGCTGTGGACCATTTGCCTCTAATAAATCAATAGTTCTAAGTGCTTTCGCATGCATTTTGGGTTCCAATGAGTCCAAAAATTCTTGGATAGGACATCGACCATCCTCCATATCGTACAGCTCAATCTCGTACATTAATATAGATCCTTCCTAAAATTATAATATGTCGTATAGAACATATTGTCAAGGTATCCCCTTTTCAATATTCCTTACATATATAATTGTACTCACAAGCCTGTCCCAATATATGTACACGAAAAAAGCCTCCAGACATAAGTCTGAAGGCTTCATTGCTGAGGCTGAGGAGGCTCGAACTCCCGACAACCTGATTAAAAGTCAGGTGCTCTACCAACTGAGCTACAACCCCATATTCAATTACTAAGCGGTATCTAGCTAAAAGAAAAAGGCATAGATCCGAAACTGGGCTAGCTGGATTCGAACCAGCGAATGCCAGAATCAAAATCTGGTGCCTTACCGCTTGGCGATAGCCCAACGTGCGATGTTGCTACCGCAACAGGGTGGGTAGAGGGGTTCGAACCCTCGACCTTCGGAACCACAATCCGACGCGCTAACCAGCTGTGCCACACCCACCATACTGATAAATATAAACCGTATCAATGTGCCAGAAGGGATTCGAACCCCCGACCCACGGCTTAGAAGGCCGTTGCTCTATCCAGCTGAGCTACTGACACGTATTAATATATCTTAGAAAATAAAAAGCGGGTGATGGGAATCGAACCCACGTATTCAGCTTGGAAGGCTGATGTTCTACCATTGAACCACACCCGCATATTAATATTTATTTCTAAGTCGGGGTGACAGGATTCGAACCTGCGACCCCCTGGTCCCAAACCAGGTGCTCTAGCCAAACTGAGCCACACCCCGATATTTGTTGCTCGCTTTTCTTTCGTATCTCTCTCGCGAACAATAAGGAGTATATATGAGAACAAGGGCTTTGTCAACGATTTTTTTAAAATTTAATTGTTAGAATTTAGCATGAAGTTTCTGATATTCCGACAATTTATAAACGCCTACTCTAATATGTGGCTCAAGCCCTGTGCAATGATGGTTACAACGTGCTCATCAGCTAGGCTATAATACATCTGCTTGCCCTCTCTACGGCTCTTTACTAGCTTATTTGTACGGAGAATCTGAAGCTGGTGTGACACTGCAGACTGAGTCATATCAAGACTCTCTGAAATATCACAGACGCAAAGCTCTGATTCAAACAGCGCAAATAATATTCTCACGCGAGTACTATCACCAAAAACCTTGAATAACTCGGCAAGATCATATAAAGCATCCTCGTCTGGAAGATCCTTTAAAACCTTATTAACTAAATTTGTGTGTACGCAATGCTCTTCACAGCACTCTGCATGCTTTCCCATCTCTTATCTACCTTTCAAAAATAATTACAGTTATTACTTTACACCTGCCGCTACGCTTTTTCAATCTAAGTGTAGCACAGGGCATTCCGCCACCCACAACAAAACGCCCTACATCTTTCACTATTCCAAATCCAAAACTTCTATTTATATTTCTTTACAGATAATGCTCGTATAGCATTGAGCACTGCAAGAACCATTACTCCTACATCTGCAAAAATCGCTATCCACATATTCGCAATACCAACTGCACCAAGAATAAGACATGCAACCTTTATGCCTATGGCAAAATAAATATTCTCGTATACGATTCTCATGCACTTCTTTGAGATGCCAATTGCCTTCACAATGCTACTTGGGTCATCATCCATGAGAACTACATCTGCCGCCTCTATGGCTGCATCACTTCCCAAGGCACCCATTGCAACACCGATATCAGCTCTAGAAAGAACAGGAGCATCATTAATTCCATCGCCTACAAATATAAGCTGCTCCTTGTCTGTTTTTGCGGCCAAAAGCTCCTCTACCTTTGACACCTTGTCTCCAGGTAAAAGTTCCGCACATACTTCGTCTAATCCCAAGTCTGCAGCCACTAAATCAGCCACTTTCTTGCTGTCACCTGTAAGCATAACAGTCTTGCTAATTCCAGCCCTTTTAAGGCCTATAATGGCCTCTTTAGAATGTTCCTTCAGCATATCAGAAATCAAGATGTAACCATGATATTTACCATCTATTGCCACATGAATTACCGTGCCAGGTTCAACGATATCTTCAACCTGAACTCCAATTGAATTCATAAGCTTTTCGTTGCCGACCTGAACTACCTTGCCAGAAACATTTGCCTTTACTCCATGTCCTGATATTTCTTCCACATCACTGACAAGTGATGTGTCTATAGGCTTACCATAAGCTTCCTTAAGGCTGCGAGAAATTGGATGATTAGAAAATGCCTCAGCCATAGCAGTCATCTCAAGAAGCTCTTCCTCAGAAATATCTACAGCCTGTACTTTTGTAACTTCAAATACACCCTTTGTAAGTGTACCAGTCTTGTCCATTACAACAATTTTAGAACGTGAAAGCGCATCTAAATAGTTGGAACCCTTTACCAATACACCTGCTCGGCTGGCTCCGCCAATGCCTGCAAAAAATGTAAGTGGAATACTGATAACGAGCGCGCATGGGCAGCTGATTACAAGGAATGTAAGGGCCCTATATACCCACTGCGTCCAAAGTGGATCAATGCCCATTATTAGTCTTACAACAGGTGGAATTACAGCAAGTGCAAGGGCTGAATAGCATACAACTGGTGTATAAATTCTCGCAAATTTTGAGATAAAGTTTTCTGGCTTAGATTTCTTAGATGATGCATTTTCAACCAAGTCCAGAATCTTTGATGCTGTAGACTCACCAAATTCCTTAGTGGTTCTAATAGTCAAAACACCTGACATATTGATACAGCCAGAGATGACCTCATCGCCAATTTTAGCTGTGCGAGGTACGCTCTCGCCTGTAAGTGCTGCTGTATCAAGAGTAGCGTTGCCATCGATTACAACACCATCGATAGGTATCTTCTCACCTGGCTGAACCACAATCTCGCTGCCAATTTCAACATCATCTGGATCAACCTGCTCTAACACTCCGTCAACCATGACATTGGCAAAATCCGGTCTTATGTCCATAAGCTGGGAAATATTCCTGCGGCTCTTACCTACAGCGTATGACTGGAAAAGCTCTCCAATCTGGTAGAAAAGCATAACCGCAACACCCTCTGTGTACTCGCCAAGGGCGATGGCACCTACTGTAGCAATTGCCATAAGGAAATTCTCATCAAACACCTGCTTGTTTTTGATTCCCTTAAATGCCTTTAGCAAAATATCGTAGCCCACAGTAAAATATGGAACCATAAATAATATGAAACGCACCAATGGATAATCCTCAAGTGGCAGTAAGACCAAAATTATCATCAACACCGATGCTATTATTATTCTCGTTAAGACCTTCTTTTGCTTCTTGTTCATAGCTAACTCCAATCAAAATAACTAAATATTAGAGGAAAATCTCGCAATCATCCTCTACCTTTTTGCAGTTCTTAAGAACTTCTTCCATAACTGACTTTGTGTCTGCTCCATCTTCAAATTCAACAGACATCTTCAATGCCATAAAATTAACTACTGCATTAGCAACACCAGCTGTGTTGTTAGCAGCCTCCTCCATCTTGTTAGCGCAGTTTGCGCAATCAACATCAATCTTGTAAGTCTTTTTCATCTTTTTTCCCTCCATATATTTATATTATCATTTGAACGTATGAATAATTGTTCATGTGTTGATATAAATATAAACCCGTTAACATAATCTGTCAACGGGTTTCATAATTATTTTACATTTTATTTAATTGCATTATAGATTGTATTGGAAATGAGCTGATATCCATCCTTGTTAAAATGAATACCATCCGATGTATATAAGTCAGTCTTACCATCAGTAACCCGATACATATCGATATATTCTACGGAATACTCCGAAGCCACTTCCTGAGCTATCTGGCCCAATTCATCAGCCACAACAGCTGGCTGTATGCCGTACTCAGCCAATTCTCCTCCCTCAACTGAAAAACAATAAGGACTGCGAACTAGGTAAACCTTAGGCTGTGTTTTCAAATCTAAATAGGAAGCTACAATCTCTGAAAGCCCCTCTTTGTATTCATCAGCATCCCAATTAATAATCTTCGTATCATTGGTACCCAACATAAGAACAACTATATCAGGCTTTGATTTGAGAGAATCTGCGTACTCTCCCGAATTGATATAAGGCAAATTTCCTGTAGCGGAAGCTGTACCATTTCTAAGTCCGAAATTGGATACCAAATAAGATGGACCAAGCTTGGTCTGAAGCTGTGCTGGATAGCTATTAATCTCTCGAGTTTTAAGCACACCACTACCGTATGTCAAACTATCGCCCACACAGGTCACTCGTATTCTCTTGTCCTCTCCGCCTAAAAAGCCAGAATGGTACAAAAGCCCTGCAACAAACAGAATTGCAAATGTAACCACCACTGCTTTTCTTTTGAAAAATCCCTTACCGTATTTTGCCCAAAACATCTATCGATGCCTCTCTTAATATTAAATGTTTTTAATTCTCTCGATAGCTCTGAGTGTGTTCTCAGCAGAACCGAAAGCTGTAAGTCTAAAGTAGCCCTCGCCTGAAGGTCCAAAACCAGCACCTGGTGTACCAACAATCTGAACCTTCTCTAATAAGTAATCAAAGAAATCCCATGATGTCATCTTCTCAGGAGTCTTGAGCCAAATATAAGGTGCATTTACACCACCGTATACTTCGAAACCAGCGTCCTTGAGACCTGTGTAGATTGTCTTGGCATTGTTCATGTAATAACCAACCTGCTCCTTAATCTGAGCCTGTCCCTCTGGAGAATAAACAGCCTCGCCAGCCTTCTGGATAATGTATGGAGCACCGTTGAACTTTGTGCCATGACGACGAGCCCACATTCCGTGAAGAGCAACACCGTCAAATACTAAATCCTTAGGTACTACAGTGTATCCAAGACGTACGCCTGTAAATCCAGCATTCTTAGAGAATGAGTGAATCTCGATTGCGCAAGTTCTTGCACCAGTACACTCATAGATTGAATGAGGAACATCATCCTCTGAAATATAAGCCTCATAAGCTGCATCAAAAATAATGAGGCTGCCATTTTTATTAGCATAATCAACCCAAAGTTGAAGCTGGCTCTTTGTAAGAGTAGTTCCAGTAGGATTGTTTGGAAGGCAAAGATAAATTACGTCTGGAGTCTCCTTAGGGAACTCTGGCACGAAATGATTCTCTGCTGTAGTAGGCATATAGATAATATCTGACCACTTGCCAGACTTTTCATCATAAGTACCACAACGACCAGCCATTACATTTGAATCAACATAAACTGGGTAAACAGGATCGCAAACTGCAATGCGAGCATCTGCAGAGAAAAGCTCCTGAATATCAGCTGAATCAGACTTTGCTCCATCAGAAACAAAAATCTCATCTGCGGAAATATCACAACCTCTTGCCTGGTAATCATTCTTAGCGATTACCTCGCGAAGGAATGGATAACCTAAATCAGGTGCATATCCATGAAAAGTCTTGGCATCGCCCATCTCGTCTACTGCGCTGTGAAGAGCAGAAATCATAGCTGGTGCTATTGGCTGAGTAACATCGCCAATACCAAGTCTGATAATGTCAGCATTTGGATTAGCCTCGCTATAAGCAGCCACTTTCTTGGCTATTGTTGAAAAAAGATAGCTACCAGGTAGCTTTTGGAAATTTGTGTTTACCTTAAACATCGTCGCCTCCTATTACTAATAATTTTTAAATGTAATTTATTCTCTAGTAGAAATCTGCTTAATTATCCTCTCGTAGGAAAGCTTTCCGCCGAACAAATCAAGACATGAACCTACAGTGAAATCCATATTGTTATCAGATAGATAGCTGATGGTTTCAATATCACTATAATCGTGAACACCGCCAGCATATGTAATAGGCACCCTTTTGTAGCCAGATAAAAATCCTACTAAATCTCTATCTATGCCACTTCCTCTCCCCTCAACATCTGCTGCATGAACCAAAAATTCATCGCAGTAGAATGCCAATTTATCTAAAAAATTGTATGTGATAATCTCTTTTGAAATCTTTTGCCAACGATCTGTGACAATGTAGTATTTGTCATCGACTCTAGTGCATGACAAATCAAGAACCAAATGCTCTCTACCCACAATTCCAGAAAGCTTTTTAAGGGCCTCAAAATCAACTCGGCCATTATTGAAAACATACGAAGTAACTATGACATGACTAGCTCCTGCATCAATAAATTCTTTTGCATTGGAATCATCCACACCACCGCCATACTGAATGCCACCTGGAAATGTAGATAATGCCTTCATAGCCTCTGCCTTAGAAGCCTCATATTCTGGTGTATTTTTCTTATTAAGATTGATAATGTGGCCTCCACGAAGTCCATCTTTTTTGTATAAATCAGCGTAATAAGCAGCGTCCTTATCCGCTACAAAATTCTCCTGTGGATGTCCATTTTCCTTGTCAAGGTCAGATAATGTAGAACCAACTATCTGTTTTACTTTGCCATTGTGAATGTCGATGCATGGTCTAAATAACATCTCAAGCCCCCATATTTGCCTGTTTAATCGTACTTTTTATAAAAATCACTTCACAGTATAAGCAAGGCCTGATTGATTTTCAATAACAGTTTCGTAAAAAGTTTTCGCTAATTTTACTAAATATTCTGTATCTTTTGCACCAGCCGTCTCATATGGCGAATGCATGGCCAATTGAGCCAATCCGATATCCACTCCGTTGATGGAAACATGGGCGTTGGAAATGTTGCCAAGTGTAGAGCCTCCAGCCACGTCAGAACGGTTTACAAATGTCTGGTATGGCACCTTTGCCTTTTTGCATATTTCAGAGAAAATTCCAAATGCCAGACCATCTGTCATGTACTTTTGATTAGCGTTGAACTTGATAACAATACCCTCGTTCATGTACACCTTGTTTGTAGGGTCGCTCTTTTCAGAATAATTAGGATGAAGAGCGTGGGCATTGTCAGCAGATACCATAAATGAATTTGCGATAGCAGATAAAAGTCTTGAATTATTGCCACCTACAGATTCGTTTATACGTACTAAAGTGTCATATAAAAATGTAGAATCAGCACCCTGCTTTGTGCCACTTCCTACTTCTTCATTGTCAAATGTAGCGTGAAGCTGTACCGCTGTCTCTGAATTTTTAGCAGCGAGAATACCTTCCATAGAACTGTAAGAACACTGCAAATCATCAAGTCTTCTGCAGGAAATAAACTCATCCTCTGCTCCCCAGACTTTGCCCTCTTCTCTATTATATAAGAACAAATCAGAGCCAATGATATCCTCAGGCTTTACATCTAGGTGTTTAGCCACAAGCTCCTTTAGGTTGAACTTTTCATTCATTGAAACAAGTGGAAGCATATCCTTTTGCGCGTTGTATTTGTAGCCATCATTGGCCTCTCGATTCATGTGGATAGCAAGAGAAGGAAGCATGCACAAATCCTTATCCAAATCCACAAGCTTTACCTGAAGCTCATTTTTCCCCTTTACGAGAGCACGACCTGCAATGGAAAGAGGTCTGTCAAACCAAGGAGCCATAAGCATTCCACCATATTTTTCTGTGTTGAGCTTTACATAGTGGCCCTCCTTCATCTCTGGCATTTCCTTGATTCTAAATGTAGGAGAATCACTGTGAGATGCGATAATCATAAAGCTCTCATATTCTTTTTTAGGCATTCTAAAAGCAATGATTGAAGAACCATTTCTTGTGACAAAATAGTTCTTGCCAGCCTTAAGCTTCCATGGTTTTGACTCAGAAAGCTCCTGAAAATCAGCTGCCAAAAATGCCTGACGCTCAGTCTCTACCACATGAAACTGAGATGGTCCCTTGCCTATAAAATCAAATAACCCCTTTATTGTCTTATTCATTTTTTCTTTTTTCCTTTCTTTACAGAATATCCAAAAGTCCCCTTCGGACTAGTCAATCCAAAATATGTGCCGTGAGAGTATGCAAGGGGATTTGATTTTTCAAGCTCAAATCTACCTGACTCATTCATGTATTTCTCATCTGCATGTACGCAAATGACATCTGCCACAAACATGGTATGACTGCCATATTCATGGGCCTCACGGACTCTACACTCTATGTTTACAGGCGATTCAACAAGCATTGGGACATTCACCTCGTCTGCCTCCTCCTTGTGAAGACCGCAGCGCTGAAACTTGTCCACATCTCTTCCACTGGTGACGCCACAATAATCAGTGGCCTTGGCCATCTCCTCAGTGGTGAGATTAATCACAAATTCACCTGTCTCTTTAATCATGTTATAAGAATATCTGCTAGGTCGTACGGAAATATATGCCATAGGCGGATTGGTGCAGACTGTACCAGTCCAAGCCACTGTAAAAACATTATCCTCACCTGATTTGCTCCTGCATGTAACAAGCACTGCCGGAAGAGGATAAATCATATTTCCCGCTTTCCATTTTTCCTTAGCCATACTGACCTCCCGTTAATTTCTTACGCTTTTTACTATACCTTAAATCTTCTATAAATAACAGGGTGTTCATTTTACATTTAAGAGGTTTACATGGTACAATGAATCATCTAAATATGTTTTATAAATGGAGATCATTTTGGACAAGCAAAACTCGAAAAAATCACAATCAAAAAAAGTAAAAGGTCCTAGCCAGACTGCACCTGCAGGTTTCAAGGGCAAGAATCAGGCCTTTTTGGACGCCGAGTATCTAAGCGCCCGATATAAAAAGAGTTCTATCGAAGATGTCATTTCAGTTGGCGTTATTATCACCAACCCAGAGCACAAGGAGCTTGATAGATTCTATTCTACTGTTCAGCTTCGCCCTGGTCATAAGCTTCCACCACTTATCACAGAGCTTACAGGTCTTACCAATGAGGAGCTCGAGTTTGCCCCTACCTATGAGGAGGTAATGACGGAGCTCATCAATCGCATAAAGGCATATCAGGTTGGAAAAATATGCGTCTGGGGTGGAGACAAAAATAGCTTCCAGCGAGACTTCGAGTCTCGAGTTCTTGAGAAGCCACTTAAGAGAAGTGTTGCTAAGTTCATCAGCACCTTTGAAAACATCCAAAAGGAAGTCAGCCTTGATATTACAGGTGGATTAGACGCCAATCTTTCCCTTGCAGATATGAAGACTATCTGTGGTCTAGGCGGACTTGTTGAGCACAACGCCCTATCCGATGCTGAGGACATGCTCAAATGCATCCGTATCATCGAGCAGGACCAGATGGTTTACGATGGTGTCAAGGCTGCTGAATACAAGAAATTCCGTGGCGAATACGTCAAGAATCGTAGCTTCAATGATGAAGTCGAAGACAAGGATTACATCATCAAGTCAAAGCTTGGGGAGCAGTTCTTAAAAGAAATCAAGTCCAAGGGCTTTGAGGAGGATCCTAAGACAAAGGCCTTCATGGACGACCTGGAATTTTTACTTGGCAAAGGAAATGTTTACATGGGAACATTCTCCGAGAAAATTGAAGAAGAAAATAAAAAATAGTAAAAAAGGGATTGCCGAAGCAATCCCTTAATTATTATTCATCTGTTAATTATTTCTGAAGCTGGAAATCAAGTGTGAATTCCTTGCCTTCATACTCAAGGTCTAATGAGATAGAACCATCATCATTGATTGTAGCCTTGTCAAATGAAACATCATCGCCATCCTCTGTTACGAAGATTACTGAATCCTTTGATACCTTGTATGTACCTGAAACAGATGCATCCTTCATCTCCTCGTCTAACTGATCATAGTATGAATCCATCTCAGTCATAACCTCATTCTTCATCTCTTCAAATAAAGCATCTGCATTCTCATATCCACTATACTGAGCAACCTCGTCAGTAATGTCTTCTCTACTTACTCCAGCCTGAGCTAATCCCTGATCAATGAGAGAATCCATGTTGTCCTCTAAAAGAGCTGAGAAATCTGACTTGAATCCTGTTGTATCAAAATCAAATGTAAAGTTCTTATCCTTTGTGAGATCAAGAGTTACATCAAGTGAAAGATCACTAGCATCAAGTCCCATGTCTTCCATTGTCTGAAGATCTGATTCTTCCATAAACTGAGCAAGCTTAACATTTGCTACATAGTTACCAGTTACATCCTTCTCTCCACAACCTGTGAAAAGGCTTGCAACAGTTGTGATTGTTGCTAGCATTAAAGCTAATTTCTTTTTCATATTTTTTACTCCTTAAATTAATTATTTTTTAGTAACATTTTAAGCACAGTGATAATGTATCATAAAAAATCATATTAGTAAAGTATTGATTTAATACTTTTTATAAAATTTGTCTCCCCATTTAAAATAGTAGCTAAAATTCTCCTAGTTCATATGGAATATTCCCCATCAACTATTGTTTATTGCCTATATTTTTTTGTATTTAGATAAATACATTTTTATTATGTATTTATTCGAATACATTGTGAAATTTTTATCAGAGTTATGGTATAGTGAATATGAGCTAAGGTGTTAGTTTTATCTAACTTGATTGATAAAATTTTAACACAACCCCACTAGCTCACAACTATAAACCTTAAACAATGAAAGGATAATAAAATGGCAAATCACGATTTCGCACAATGGAACGGATTCGTAGGTCGCGTTTGGAAAGATAACGTAGACGTACGTGATTTCATCCAGAACAACTACACTCCATATGATGGAGACGAGTCATTCTTAGCAGATCCAACAGAGGCTACTAACACTCTTTGGGGCAAGCTTCAGGAGCTTCAGGCAGCTGAGCGTGCTAAGGGCGGCGTACTTGACATGGAGACAGAGATTGTTTCATCTCTTACTTCTTATGGCCCAGGTTACATCGCAGAGGAGACAAAGGATCTCGAGCAGATCGTAGGTCTTCAGACAGATAAGCCACTTAAGAGAGCATTCATGCCTTACGGTGGTATCAAGATGGCTGAGCAGTCTTGCAAGATGTATGGCTATGAGCCAAGCGAGAAGCTTCACGAAATCTTTACAGTATATCATAAGACACATAACCAGGGTGTATTCGATATCTACACACCTGAGATCATGAAGGCACGTCACAACAAGATCCTTACAGGTCTTCCAGATACATACGGTCGTGGACGTATCGTCGGCGATTACAGAAGAGTTGCTCTTTACGGTATTGATTACCTTATCGAGAAGAAGCAGAAGGATTTCGCTAACACAAACCGTCAGGGTATGAGACGTTACGACTTCCAGCTTCGTGAGGAGATCACAGACCAGATCAACGCTCTTAAGGGCATGAAGGAAATGGCTGCTTCTTACGGCTTCGATATTTCTAAGCCAGCTGCTAACGCTAAGGAAGCTGCTCAGTGGTTATACTTCGGTTACCTTGCAGCTATCAAGACACAGAACGGTGCTGCTATGTCAGTAGGTCGTGTTTCTACATTCCTTGATATCTACTTTACACGTGACCTTGCTAACGGCGTTATCACAGAGGCTGAGGCTCAGGAGATCATCGATCACTTCACAATGAAGTGCCGTATGGTTAAGTTCGCTCGTATCGAGTCTTACAACCAGTTATTCTCAGGTGACCCAGTATGGGCTACTCTTGAGGTTGGTGGTATCGGTCTTGACGGACGTCACCAGGTTACAAAGACATGTTATAGATTCCTTCACACACTTGAGAACATGGGCCCTTCACCAGAGCCAAACCTTACAGTTATGTACTCTAGCCGTCTTCCTGAGTCATTCAAGAAGTACGCTGCTAAGATTTCTGTAAACACATCTTCTATCCAGTACGAGAACGATGATGTTATGAGAGTTACATGGGGCGATGATTACTCAATCTGCTGCTGTGTATCTGCTACAGAGACAGGTAAGGAGCTTCAGTTCTTCGGTGCTCGTGCAAACCTTGCTAAGTGTCTTCTTTACGCTATCAACGGTGGTGTTGATGAGAAGTCTCATGAGCAGGTTGGTCCTGAGTACACACCTATCACATCTGAGATCCTTGACTACGATGAGGTTATGCACAAGTTCGATCAGATGATGGATTGGTTAGCTCACATGTACGTTGGAGCACTTAACATGATCCACTACATGCACGATAAGTATTACTATGAAGTTTGCCAGATGGCACTTATTGATACACACGTACGTCGTTCATTTGCTACAGGTATCGCTGGATTCTCACACTGTGTAGATTCACTTTCAGCTATCAAGTATGCAAAGGTTAAGGCTATCCGTGATGAGGATGGAATCACAAAGGATTTCGAAATCGAAGGTGACTTCCCACGTTACGGTAACGATGATGATAGAGCTGATGAGATCGCTGTATGGCTTCTTAGAACATTCATGGAGAAGCTTCGTCACATCCATACATACAGAGATTCAGAGCCTACAACATCTATCCTTACAATTACTTCAAACGTAGTTTATGGTAAGGCTACAGGTGCTCTTCCAGACGGAAGACCAGCAGGCGAGCCACTTTCACCAGGTGCTAACCCAGCATACGGTGCTGAGAAGAGCGGTCTTATCGCTTCTCTTAACTCTGTTGCTAAGCTTCCATACGAAGAGGCACTTGATGGTATCTCTAATACACAGACAATCAACCCAGGTGCACTTGGTCACTCTGAGGAAGAGCGCGTAAACAACCTTGTTAACGTTCTTGATGGTTACTTCGATCAGGGTGCTCATCACCTTAACGTTAACGTATTTGGTAAGGAAAAGCTCATCGATGCTATGGAGCATCCTGAGAAGCCTGAGTACGCTAACTTCACAATCCGTGTATCAGGATACGCTGTTAAGTTCATCGACTTAACAAAGACTCAGCAGCTTGACGTTATCGCACGTACATGCCACGAGGCTCTTTAATATAACGCCACTGCTTTGTGGCTAACCTATAAGCCCTACGTATATAAAGAGCACATTCGCTGACACGCTTTCGCTCTTGTCGCGCTACTCACGTTACATAAGAATCCGCTCTGCGGATTCAAGTAACGAGTGCGCTTTAAGGTCAGCTTAATGTACTCATTTATATACTTGGGCTTTTATTTTTAATCAAGACTCAAGTGAATAAATATATAAGCAACTATAAGACCTTGATGAGCCCTCGTTACTTAGAGGGTGCGTAAGCAGCATCTTATGTAACGTAAAGAGCGAATAAGAGCGCAAGTGTGTCTATAGTGCTTATATATTTACTCACGAAGAGTCGCGGAATTTAGAACGAGGTAAATAAATGAGTGAAATTATAGGATACATTAATAAGTTTGAGAGCTTTGGTGCCGTTGATGGACCAGGCGTTAGATATTTGATTTTCTTAAATGGCTGCAAGATGAGATGTGCTTTTTGTCACAATCCAGAGACATGGGCTGAGCACCAAGGTGAGCAGTATACTGCTGATCAGGTACTTGAGAAGGCTATGCGCTTCAAGCCATATTGGAAAAAGGATGGTGGAATCACTGTCAGCGGTGGCGAGCCACTTCTTCAGATTGATTTTGTATTGGATTTATTTAAGAAAGCCAAGGCAAAAGGAATCACAACTTGCATCGATACTGCAGGTCAGCCTTTCACTCACGAAGAGCCATTTTATAGCAAATGGAAAGAGCTTATGAGCGTTACTGATACTGTAATGCTTGATATTAAAAATATCGATCCTGAGGAGCACAAGAAGCTTACTGGTGTTGATAATGCCAATATTCTTCAGATGGCTCAGGAAATCTCAGATATGGGTATTCGTATTTGGATTCGCCACGTACTTGTGCCAGGAGGCAGTGACAACGATGAGCTTTTACATCGCACTCGCGAGTTTATCGATACTCTTAAGACTGTAGAACGTGTTGAGGTTCTTCCTTACCACAGTCTCGGTGTTCCAAAATACGCTGAGCTCGGCATTCCATACCGTCTCGAGGGTGTTGAGTCTCCTACTCCTGAGCGAATTGCCAATGCCAAAGAAATACTTGGTGCATTTTAATAATTTTAATAATTAAACAAAACCCCTTATTGACCTAAACTCAATAAGGGGTTTCTTAATGCAATAAGTTATCTATTGTCTACTTTTTCTGGATACATATCATGATTTGCCATACGGTTAAATGCTACTTCTTCCCATTTAGTTCCTGGCTTACCATAATTGCAATATGGGTCGATTGAAATACCACCTCTTGGAGTGAATTTGCCCCATACTTCAATGTACTTAGGGTCCATAAGCTTGATTAAATCCTTCATTATTATATTTACGCAATCCTCATGGAAATCTCCATGGTTTCTGAAGCTGAATAAATATAGCTTGAGAGATTTGCTCTCTACCATCTTCTCACCTGGAACGTATGAAATGATAATATTAGCAAAATCAGGCTGCCCTGTAATAGGACAAAGTGATGTAAATTCTGGACAATTGAATTTTACAAAATAATCATTCTCTGGATGCTTGTTTAAAAAAGTCTGAAGCATCTCAGGTGCATAGTTGTCTGGGTATACATTGTTTTTGTTTCCAAGAAGGGTAAGTGTTCCCTCTGCTGCTCTATCTGCCATAATTGATTCCTTTCGTATTTACGATAATTAATTTTCATATTCTATTGGGTCTTTTACCCCGTTTAACTCAAATGCTGCCTTTCTGTCGATGCATGTACCACATTTTCCGCAAGCTTTCTCATGTCCCTCATAGCAGCTCCATGTAAGCTCATATGGTACGCCAATCTCAAGGCCCTTCTTTACAACCTGTGATTTGTTAAGACTGATAAATGGTGCTACAATTTCAAGCTGCTTGCCACTGCCCTCGTAAATAGCTGTGTTCATAGCCTTGTTAAATGCCTCTGAACAATCTGGGTAAGCATTGCCAGCTGCATCATCACTGTGAGCTCCATAATAGATTTTTGAGCATCCCTTAGAAAGTGCAATTGCACTGGCACTAGAAAGGAAAAGTCCATTTCTAAAAGGTACGTAAGTGCTTACTGGCTTGCCATCTGTCTTTGATAACTGCTCTGCGTATGACTCTTCTGGAATCTCACCGTCAGAATGCTGAAGCAATGGACAGTCGCTAAACTGGAACATTGTAGATAAATCAAGTGTAATATGCTCCACCTTATAAAAATCGCACACAGCATCTGCTGCCTTTATCTCCTTGTCATGGCGCTGTCCATAAAAAATAGATAGGCCAACAACATTTTCATGGCCATATTCCTTTACAGCCATTCCAAGGCAAGTAGTGCTATCCACTCCACCGCTAACTAAAACTAAAGCTTTCATTATTTATATAAATCCTCCTAATACCGCGATTAATGTAATCTAGCAAGTAAATCACTGTCGGTTTTAAATCGACCTCTTAAGGTCTGAGTATGAGTGCGGGCTCCCGCATTTTTGATGCCACGGGCTGTCATGCACGAATGGCTTGCTTCAATAAATACAGCCACATCCTCTGAGCCTGTCACCATTTGCAGAATCTCTGCTATATCATTTCCGATACGCTCCTGAAGCTGAAGGCGCTTTGCCGCCATGTCAGCAATTCTTGCGATTTTGCTAAGTCCAATTACTTTTCCATTTGGAATGTATGCCACGCTTACCTTCATATCATACATAAGGGCAAGGTGATGCTCGCAGTAGCTAAACACCTCTATATCCTTAACAAACACCAAATCCTGACTATCCTCATCGTAATAGTCCTCGTCAAATGTCTTGTTAAACATATCTGCTATCTCAGCATTGCTGTAATTCATTCCCTCAAAGACTTCCTCGTACATACGAGCCACACGGTCCGGTGTCTCTAAAAGTCCTGCTCTATCCGGGTCATCTCCCAGCGCAATTATGATGTTTCTAATGCTTTCCTTTATTAATTCCTTATTAATTGCCATATTTTACCTTCCTATACTCCTCGCTTATTTGGGTCCCAAATAAACTTGTGAAGTTGTAGTTGCAATCTTATATCGTTACGTTTGTGTTCTATTAAATAGTCCACCATATCTGCCGGCTCGATTCTGCCAAATACAGGGCTAATTAACACTGTACATTTCTCTGACAGTGAAAACTCATCCACTATTTCACAGACCTTATCAAGCTCTGACACATTAGAGCAGACAAATTTCACCGTATCCTTCTTTTGCAAATACTTGAAATTACTAAGATCCATCTTATCTTCCATGCCAGAACCAGCAAGCTTATAGTCCAAAGTAAAGGCTGGAGGGTTATCTATTTTTGCAAAATCCCCTATGAAAACACTACCGTTGGTTTCTATTTCAACTAGGATATTTTTCTCCCTAGAAAAGGCTTCTAAAAGCACTCCAATATCCTCTGTCAGCAAGGGTTCGCCACCTGTCAGGGTGACTCTTCTCACTCCCGTCGACTTAACATATGAGATGATTTCGTCCTCACTCATCGCCTCAGCATCAGCTTCATCAGTGCAGGCCCATCTAGTATCACAATAGCTACATGAGAGATTACATCCACGGAGCCTTATGAATACCGCAAGCTCGCCAGCATGCTGCCCTTCGCCATTTATACTTACGAATTTTTCTACTACATTAAAAACAGCCACAATTAATCCTCCCTGTAACTAGCGCAGTTATTAGGAGTCTCGTAAACTGTCACCTCTGCCACCTTAAATCCGTATGAAGTAAACTTCTCATAAAAATACTTGGAAAAATTCTCGGCTGTTGGTCTAAAAGGCACTACTCTCATAAGGAAATTCTCGTCCTTAAGAGCGGCAACTGTTGTCTCCTTAAGAGAACCTTCTTCATATATAAAGGTGTGATCAAAGTAATCAGCCTCTTTTTTAAGAGCACTTTTTACATCACCGAAATCTACAACCATTCCTCGTTGCTGGCCCTCAGCCTGCAATTCTTCAGCCTCTATATTTAAAATTACTCTCCAGCGATGACCGTGCAAATTTGAGCATTTACCCTCATAGCCAGCTAAAAAGTGTGCTCCATCAAATGAAGCTTCTGCAGTTAAATAGTACATTGAAAATCTCCTTGAAACAGGACTAGAAAAAACTGGATATGATTAGGATGGAAAACTAAAGATAAACAATAAAAAAAAGAAGAGTGCACCCCTTCTTTACCAACTAATCATAATCGATTCAAATAAACCCAAACATACTGAGTCATCTAAATTACTTTTTAGTCCTGGTTTTGTTTATGGACAGGATGGTACAAACGAACTGTCCCTCGCCCGTAGGCGAATTTCTCTTTTAAATTGCTTGACTATAATACTCCCTAAGCAAGAAAAAATCAAGTCAATACTTAACATTTCTATCTACCGCCAATTTATTAATCATAAAGCAACTTACAACTCTTACATTAATAAATACAGTGCACACATTACTGCTAAAAAGATAATATTAAAAGCGGTGAACACTATCATATATTTTTTAGAATCTGAACCATCAATATAGCTGTACTGTTTGAATGAAATGAGACTTGCCATAGAAGCTATAAGTGTTCCCAGACCTCCAAGATTGGTTCCAATGATAAGCTTGTCAATCTGGTCTGTAAATCCAGAGCATAAAATTGCTGCAGGCACATTGCTAATCACCTGGCTAAGTCCGATAGATACTCCCACCTCATTTACCTTAACAAGCTGACTAAGGGCTCCACTAAGCTCAGGAATTCTCTTAATATTTCCTATAAATATAAATAAGAAGATAAAGGTAAATAAAAGAGAATAGTCTGGCTTTCTGAGAACTCTCCTATCAAAGATAAATGCAAGCAACGCAACTATTAAAAGTCCAATTCGATAATCAAGCACTCTGGCAACCACTAGAATAGAAACCAAAAACGTAAATACGTACATGGCAATTAGCTTCTTATCCCGAGCTTTACGCTCATATACGCTCTTTTCTGTAAGAACAACTGGAGCGCTCTTCACTCTGATAACGGTTGCAATCACAAGCATTGCAAGAGCTACCACACTATATGGAAGCATTAATTTTATAAATACCCCAAGGCTCATTCCAGCAATCGAGTACAGATATAAATTCTGTGGATTGCCCAGTGGAGTCAGCATACTTCCAAGGTTTGCAGCTATTGTCTCTAGCACTATCACTATTATGTAGAGATCTTTTCTTCCAGAAATAGATAAGGTTACAATCGAAAATGGCACAAATGTCAAAAGAGCCACATCATTTGTAATAAACATAGCAGAGAAAAAGCAAAGTGCAATGAGAATCAGAGTAACCCCTCTTATCGAGCTCATCTTTGCAACCAAAAGCTCTCCTATCTGTCTAAACACATGAAGCCTCTGAAGCCCTGCCATTGTAATCATTAGTGCCAGCAAAATACTAAGGGTTCTATAATCAATGTAAGCAAAATAGCTTTTGTCTGGGTGAATTACAAATGCTGATATCACCGCCAAAACAAAAGCTACGCAAAGTACTATTTCATTTCTAATAAATCTCTTAACTGCATCCATAATCTATAATCATTCATCCTCTTAATTTGCTGAATTCATTATAGTCAGATGCTTTATTCTTTTCAATAAATAGTTTAAATCTTAGTCTAACTCAGCGATAAAATTCTTAACAATATTCCCACATTCCTTTGGCTTTTCAAAGTAAATAGAATGACTACCATAAAGAGGGACAATATCGCAATTTCCCATCTTCTCAGCATATGGTATCCAATAATCCTTTTCAAAATCAGCATTGTTAGCAACCTGATAGGTGGCATCTATAAAAATCTTTGGCACATCATTAGACTTTAGACTATTCCATACTGTCTGGGCATTATCGTAAATTAGATTGACCTCTGATATAGTTGCATGACTCCCTGTAGTCTTTGAGAACAAATACAAATGAAAGTCTGCTTCTCTTTCTGACACATTATCTAGAAGATTATTATAGTAGAATTTTTTCATTACTAGAGGTTCAAGTCCAACTTTTTCAGCTATAGAGAGAAATCTCCACTGTTTTGTGGCCGCCGCTTGTTCCTCTTCATCAACAAAATTGCAAAGGGTTCCATCCATGATTATCAGCCCTTCCACTTCCTCTGGATACTTGCTCTGCCAGTAAGATGTGTACATTCCTCCAATAGAGTGGCCCATCAAAATATAAGGACCTTCCTCACCTAGCTTTTTGAGAACAGTTCGATAATCCTCTACTATCTGATCTACGGTTCTATCTTCCTTGGTGTCCTCACTTAGACCATAGCCGGCACGGTCTATAAAAAACAGCTCATTATCTTTTTCAATATATTTTGTCATGTTACGCCAAGAAATATTCATAGTGCCATCATTTAATCCAGAACAACATACAATTTTATGTTTTCCATCTCTATTGCCAATTCTAGCAACATTTAACTCATATTCTCCAGCAGAAACCAAACAACTACATGGTTCTAGGGTGTTCATTATCTTATGAAGCTTTACTCTATATACAATCGATGTAGTTACTAGTAAAAGAATTATCAAGCAAAGTGAAACTATAAAAAATCTGCGTGTATATTTCAAAAAATTTTTCATACTTATTCTACCTCAGCGATTTCCTTGAATTTGTCACCTCTAATAAGGTAAAGACCAATAACAACTGACACCACCGAAATAAGAATTGACTTAAGGATTATTCCTGAGCCAAGCCACTCTCCGATGAGCACATCCATATCACTTCTATTTCCGTAAATCATAGGCTTAACCATAAGGCTAATATCAAAAAGGAAGTGAAGTACCATATTTCCCCAGAGATTTCCTGTTCTTAAATAAAGGGCTGCAAGGAAAAATCCGATTCCAATAGCATAGATTATCTGTGCGTAAATTGGTGTAGGGTCAACTGCTCCATCAAGATTTGTAATATGAATAGCACCAAAAAGAATCGAAGATAAAGACATTGCCACTATATATGATGCCTTGCTATTGCCAAAAGCTTTTCTAAAGAATGTAAGCCATACGCCTCTGGTAAGAAGCTCTTCTCTGATACCAGCGCCCAGAAAATTTAATAATAAAAATAACACTATAGTCTTACCATCCATAAGTGGTGTGCCATACTCTTTAATTGCCGTATAGATATTTGTCACCAAATAAAAAGCTGTAATAGCAGTCATAACACCACCAATTACAAAGGTATCTTTGAAACTTTTAAGTGAAAACGCAAATACTTTTTTCTCACCACATACAATTACTGTTACAGCAAGAATCCCGATAATTACTAATAAATAAACGCTTACCATAACATAATAATTAGTAAAATTTATATATGAAAGTACCAAACTCGGTATAAAAGTCATTAAAATAAATGATAAAACAATTGCTCCTAAATACTTAATTAATCTCAAACTTGTTTTCATATTTTTTCTCCTTAATTCTTTTCTTTATTCTCCCAAACAATTTACTTAATGCTTCGATGGCCATATATCCAATTATTGCACTAACAATTCCTGTAACAATTCCACCTAATACATCTGTTGGCCAATGAACAAACAAATATAATCGACTGAATGCAATAAGAGACGCTATTGCTAGACATGGAATTCCGATTTTCTTATTCCTTAAAAATACTGCTGTTGCCATGGCAAAAAAGGCATTTGTATGTCCCGATGGGAACGAAAAACTATGAGGTGCATTTACAAGTAGCTTTACGCTGGGCTCAAGCCAGCATGGCCTGCATCTTGTTATAAATGGTTTCATTCCAACGTTTACTATTAAAAAACAAACAATTGTTGCCACTAAAAGTGTCCCACCTATTTTTCTGCTCCTGGGAAAAACTGTTAATCCTATAAAAATTAACAGCAATATTAGAACATAATCTTCCAGATTTGTTGCAGTAATCATTATTTTATCCAGTATTGGATTATGAATCCCCTGCAACCAATGAAGAAAATCAAGCTCCCAAGAGAAATAAAATATATCTCCATTTACCATTTGAAAATATCCTCCCTGTCATTTAAATTACTGTTGATTCTTACCCCTGAAGCACTGGCTGTAATTTCTTTTCTCTCATAAGATAGAAAGCTACTGCAATAGTTACAATTGAATAAATTAAAGTAGACATGGATTCACCTACTAAATTACCTTTTACCCCTAGAACTTCCTCCATATTTACATGGGCAAAATCAAAGAAAAAGTGAACTGCTATATTGGCCCAAATATTTTTTGTCCTAAAATAAACCGCTGCAAAGAATATTCCAATGGCACTTGCATATACCACCTGACATAATGTTGAAAGCAAATCCTGTCCAAAGAAATAATTTGAAAAATGCAAAATTCCAAAAAGGAGTGCTGAAATAACTGAAGCTTTAATAACCATCGGACGACTAAGTTCACCTGTAGCTTTAATGAAATTAAAAGCAATTCCTCTAAATAGTAATTCCTCGCGCATTCCAGCTGTAAGAAAAAGAACTAACGCGGAACCAATGGTATTTGCATAAAAATCTGGGCCTCCATTTCCAAGCAACCAATCAACAAGATGATAGATAAAAAATGGAACCGCATAGGCAAGCACATAAGCATTTAACTTAATGCCCTCAATGAAACTGCCTACTGAAAACCCTAATTCTCTCTTTTGACCAAAAGCAATTATTATTCCAAGCAAACCTGCCACATCAATAGCTTCCAATATCACTTGAGCAATTGTATTCTCTGGGAATAACATATATGCAACCATGGATATTCCAAAGGAAAAAATCATTGCTAAAATTATTCCTATCACACATTTTTTCTTACTCATTTTCCTATTCCTTTCATTTCCAATTTTCATGACATAATACCAAATAAATTCTTAAAGAATCTTTAAAGATATACATCTGTTGGCTGCTTTTTCTTTGTTATCGCATATACGATAAGTCCACAATCTATTACTAGCAGCATGATGCATACAAACACTGTTCCTTCCACACCAAAGTCTACATTGTATGCAAAGCTATTTGTGGCTGATGCCATGTCATACTTTAATAATGAGAAAGCTGATGCATTTCCACTATTTGGTAGACCAAAGATAATGCTTTGAGAATAATTCCAGCCAAGGTGTGCAGCTATTGCCATCCAAATACTGTCAAAACAATACATAAGTAGTCCAAGCCAAAGTCCAGCAAGAATTACATTAATAATTGCAAGTGGTGATACTCCCGGATTTAATAAATGTAGAAATCCAAAAAGTGTTGAGGCAATAAACATAGCAACAGCTGGTCTTTTAAATATCTTGTTAAATCGATGATATAAAAAACATCTGCAGAGAATCTCTTCATTGCTAGCCTGAAAAAGTACAGCTATGAAAAACAGAATAAATAAAAGCAGGCTGCCTCCAGCAAAATGCAGCTTCACATCCTTATGTAAGGCTGCCACCAAAATTGCAGAACCATTCATAACCAAACCAACAACAAGACCTATAAATGCCATCTTTATATTGTTGCCGGAGATACTAGTTCCCATTGTCTTAAGCATTGGACGGTGAGGCTTTACAACCCACATATAAATCAGCTGAGCTATAACAGTTCCAGCTGTTGAAAAATAGGCAGCTAAAAATCTAATAGAATCAATGTTTTGCTCATTTGCAAATGGTCTAAATAAATTAGAAACACCTCTGCCTAGAAAATTACCTATTATTCCAATAATGGCAATCTCAATAAGTGGTACTAGTGGAAAATCTAATATCTTCTGCCAGATTGGCTTTTTTACTTTTTCAAGATTTGCTGTGTTTACTGTATTATCCATAATATTTCCTCCGCTATATTACTATGTCTGTCATACTATTAGTGTCGTACTACGTCTGCCGTAGTACTCTATCTATCGCAGTACTATACTACGATAGCCGAAGTATGTCAACATGTAATTTTAAAATTTTTACTGCCTATATTTATTTTTCAATTTTAGGCTGTAGCCTTCTTTTGATTTACTACTGCTTATTTCTATTTTTCTCATCTAGGCAGTACCCTTTTTCAAAATCACTACTGCTTATTCTCCTTTTTCTCATCTAGGCAGTACCCTTTTTCAAAATCACTACTGCTTAATCTCATTTTTCTCATCTAGGCAGTACCATTCTCCAAAATCGCTACTGCTTAATCTCATTTTTCTCATCTAGGCAGTACCCTTTTTCAAAATCGCTACTGCTTATTTACATTTTTCTTATCTAGGCAGTACCTTTCTCCAAAATCACTACTGCTTAATCTCATTTTTCTCATCTAGGCAGTACCCTTTTTCAAAATCACTACTGCTTATTTCCATTTCCCCTATCTAGGCAGTAGCCGACCTCAGATTCGCAACTGAAATAAACAAAAAAATCTCCCCACGTGGGATATGATTACTTATCCCGCATGGAGAGATCCAATTATTAATCAATATTTAAGCCTAAAAGCCTTCCAAGGCCTCCCATCCTAGAAACCTGCCAACGCCACAGGCCCGCCAATCCTACAAATCTCTAGACTTCTCAACGCAAACGCGCTCTGCTTCAATAACTGCATTTCTGAATCCAAGAGCCTCAAGTGTAGCAACTGCCTCTATTGTAGTGCCACCTGGTGAGCATACAGCATCCTTAAGTACGCCAGGGTGCTCACCTGTCTCAAGAACCATCTTGGCAGAGCCAAGTACGGCCTGGGCTGCAAACTTGTATGCCTGTGCTCGTGGCATGCCCTCTGCAACTGCTCCGTCTGCAAGTGCCTCAATAAACATATATACATAAGCTGGAGAAGAACCGCTGATACCAACTACTGCATCCTGCAATTTCTCAGGGACGATCTCGGCCTTACCAAATGACTCAAATAAATGAAGCACGATGTCAGCCTCATCCTCTGAAACAAGCTCGTTAGGACTAAGTGCACTCATAGCCTCTCCAACAAGTGCTGGAGTATTTGGCATAACACGGATGAGCTTGAGCTGCTTGCCAAAAAGCTCAGTAAGCTTTTCAATAGACTGACCTGCTGCAATGCTGACAACAATCTTATCTGTAAAATCCATATCCTTGATTCCGTCAATAGCTCCAGCTAAGTACTGAGGCTTAACAGCCAAGAATACAATATCTGCAAAATCTACAACATCACGATTATTAGTGCTTGTTGCAATATTTAACTGGTCGCTAATTCTATCAAGTGCAGCCTGGAAAATATCGCTAGCCATAACATTAGATGCAGCCACGATTCCCGATGAAACCATACCGCCCATCATTGCGCTGCCCATGTTTCCAGTTCCAATAAAACCGATTTTCATTTCATTTCCTCCACAAAAAATCTAGCCTAAAAACAACATAATAAGTGTACCATTTTAAGCCTTTTTTGTGAACCTAGGGGACGGGGTCAGTGGACCATTTTATACTTAAGGGCAACAAAAGAGCTACGCCCTAAGGCGTAGCTCTAATATTTAAATATGCTTTTTTAGATATGTTTTACTTTTTTGATTAGTTAAGGACAGAATAAGCTCCTCCATCCTCTGCAATTAAATGATATGTTACATCAGCTGCAAAATCGTTATCCTCGTTATATGCTCCGATTGTAAAATTGATAGTCTTATCATCGTTGATAACAATATCATAAACAAGTGTATACTCAGCATCAGTACCATCATTTTCACCGTACTCTGCATAGTAGTCATATCCACCGCCCTGGAACATATCACCAGTTTCATAGAATACTTCTGTTGCAGAAGTTGTGCTTTCAATGTTTCCTCTCAATGCACCATTGATGAAATCAGTATATAAGAAGTTAACATACTGCTTGTTCTGGTCGAGCTCAGGTCCCTGCTTAATAGTCTCATCATAAGAAAGACCCTCATATCTTGCATCCTTTAATCTATCACCTACACACTGGAAGGCACCGAACTCACCGCCCATGTGGACTGCACTGATATCTTCATTTCCATCAGAAGAATAAATTAATTCCATATCTTCAGGATTTTTGATTCTAGTATCATAATATGCGTCACCATCAGCTAATTCCTGGGCATCAATCTTTTCTGTCTCGATTATATCTTTTTCCTGGTATAAGTTAATACCACCGGTCTTAGTCTCAACTAGCAATAAGAATTGCTGGTCATCCACATTAGATACTTCTTCGAATGCTGTATATCCCTTGCATTTATCCATAATTGAAGCAGTTGCCTCATCTGAAGTTGCGTCTGTCTGCTCATCAACATTCTGCTCAACAGTTGTATTATGACGATGATGGCAATGTCTATGACCTCTGGCCTCTACTGTATGAGATGTAAGTAATAATCCCGCAGAAAATGCCATTGTAAGTGATAATGCAATAACTTTTCTTCTATTCATGTAAAAATCCTCTCTTTCTTATTGTTGCCATAAGAAACATATTATACACACTTTTGTCGCGACGTGGATATTGTCCCATACTACACATCTTTTTTCAATATAGTTAAGACTTTATTAATAATTTATTAAAGTATTTTTACATAAATATTTTTAACAATATTGCCTTCAAACAAACAAATAAAGAGCCACGACAACTGTCATAGCTCTTTATAATATGCTCACCCCTAAGGTGCATTTTTAATAATATTTTAATTAATTGTCCTGCTGGCAGATTATCATCCTACTCTGCTTTTGCGTGAATAAGCTTTTCAAGATATGCAATACGTGCACATACTGTAAATACCTCAGCAGCCTGCTCAAGCTCTTCGATTGGTGGAAGAGATGGAGCAAAACGGATAACTGAATCGTTAGGGTCCATGTGATATGGGAATGGAGCGCCTGCTGGTGTAAGCTTAACACCTGCCTCTGCTGCCAAATCTACGATACGAGTAGCTGTGCCCTTTGGAGCATCAAATGTGATGAAGTAACCACCCTTTGGTGAAATCCAAGAACCACATCCTGCCTCTGCAAGGTCTCTCTCAAGTGTCTTGATAACAAGCTCAAACTTAGGACGTAAGATTTTAGCATGCTTTTCCATGTGCTTTGAAACAGACTCAACATCTGCAAAATATCTAGCATGACGTAGCATGTTAATCTTGTCGAAGCCAATTGTCTGAACTGTAAGTGTCTTCTTAATCTCCTCACGGTTCTTGTGGTTACATGCGATTGCAGCAATACCGCCACCTGCAAATGTAATCTTTGATGTAGAAGCAAACTCAAATACAAGATTTGGATTGTCTGCTTCCTCACACTCGTGGAGAATATTTAAGATCTTGCTCTTCTCTTTGTATAAATGATGTACCGCATATGCGTTATCCCAGAATACTCTGAAGTCCTTAGCTGCTGGCTTGAGGTTAGCAATTCTGCGAACAACCTCATCAGAATATACAATACCCTGAGGATTAGAGTACTTAGGCACACACCACATACCCTTGATTGTATCATCTGCTGCAACAAGTCCCTCTACAACATCCATATCTGGACCATCCTCATTCATAGGGATGTTAATCATTTCAAAACCAAAATGCTGTGTAATAGCAAAATGTCTGTCGTAACCAGGAACTGGGCAAAGCCACTTCACACGGTCAAGCTTGCACCATGGTGTGCAACCATCGAAACCAAACATGTAACCACGTGACACTGCATCAAACATCATGTTAAGCGAAGAGTTGCCGCCTACGATAACCTGCTCTGGCTGGCAATCCATAATCTCTGCGAAAAGATGCTGAGCCTCAACAATACCCTCCAACTGGCCGTAGTTTCTAGTCTCTACTCCGTTCATGCACTTCATAAGTGACTTACCATCGAGAATATCGAAAAGTGGCATAGAAAGATCAAGCTGCTCAACTGATGGCTTACCGCGGCTCATATCAAGCTTGAGGCCTTTTGACTGCCATTTTTTATACTGGGCAGTGAGCTGCTCCTTCTCTGAATTTAGTTCCTCTAGTGACATTTCACTGTACTTTTTCATTTTGGGGTTTCCTTCCTTATTGCTTATTTATCTGAGCGTATCTTATTAAGATACTCATTGATAACTTTTTCATATCCCAACTCTCCTGGTCGATAGAAATCTCCTATCTCCAGCCCATCAGGCAGGTATCTCTGATGAGAAAAATGATTTGGGAAATCGTGGGCATATTCATAACCTATGCCATGGCCCAACTTACTTGCTGATTTATAGTGGGCATCCTGCAAGTGTGTTGGAATCTGTCGCGTGGTATTATTTCGTACCTCCTGCATGGCCAAATCGATAGCTCCGTAGGCTGAATTGGATTTTGGCGCACATGCTACATAGGTAGCTGCATGAGATAAAATAATTCTAGATTCAGGCATTCCAATTCGCTCAACAGCTAAAAATGCTGAAGTAGCAACAACTAAAGCCTGTGGATCAGCATTGCCCACATCCTCTGATGCGCAGATGCAAATACGTCTTGCGATGAATTTAGGATCCTCGCCTGCATATAGCATCCTAGCCAGATAGTAAACTGCCGCATCTGGGTCAGAACCTCTCATACTCTTAATAAAAGCAGAGATGGTGTCATAATGATTATCGCCATCCTTGTCGTATTTAATAACACGGCGCTGGATACATTCGCTGGCAACATCGATAGTAATATGGATCTTGCCGTCGGATTCGTCCCTGTCTGTGGTCAACACACCCAGCTCAATAGCTGTAAGTGCTGCTCTTGCATCGCCATTAGCTATATCAGCTAAAAACTCTAGGGCGTCATCATCGATAACTGCTCCATAGCTGCCTAGTCCCTTTTCCTCATCTGTCAAAGCCCTATTGATAAGTGTCTTGATATCCTCTGTATCAAGTGGCTTCAGCTCAAAGATGATAGAACGGGAAAGAAGCGCTCCGTTGACCTCGAAGTAAGGATTCTCAGTGGTGGCTCCTATTAAAATAATGGTGCCATCCTCCACAAATGGAAGTAGATAATCCTGCTGTCCCTTATTGAATCTATGAATCTCGTCTATAAATAGGATTGTCTTTTTACCGTAGGCACCAAGTGTCTGCTTAGCTCCCTCAACAACTGCCTCCATGTCCTTCTTACCAGAAGTGGTGGCGTTGATGGATGTAAACTCCGCTGAAGTAGTATGGGCAATTACCTGGGCAAGAGTGGTCTTGCCGGTCCCTGGTGGGCCATAAAATATAATAGAAGAAAGCTTGTCAGCCTTGATGGCTCTGTAGAGGAGCTTGTCCTTGCCAATGATGTGCTGCTGTCCAACTACCTCATCCAAAGTGGTAGGTCGAAGACGCGCGGCAAGAGGTGACTCCTTTTTCTTAGCTTCCTGCCTCATGTAATCAAATAAATCCATTTATATCCTTCCTTTTGAATACTCATTTTTTCGCAATTTAATTATATCATAACGTAAAAAAAAGTATCAAAGGCTTGTACTTTAACTAACTAAAGCATTTACCTTTGATACTATACACTAATTATATTCTAAAAACAACAATTATTTTGCCTACAGCGGACATTTGTCCGTCTGAGAAAGTTTTTTATTATGTACAATCTGCTCTAAAGCCCTTTATTTAGCAAAAAGTTGACTTCCGTCTGAATCGATTGTAATGACAGTACCCTCGCTAATATCTCCTGCGAGAATGATTTTAGCCGCCATTGTCTCCACATTTTTCTGGATGTATCTGCGAAGTGGTCTAGCGCCATAAACTGGGTCATAGCCCTGGTCTATAACAAACTGCTTTGCAGCATCTGTAAGGTGAATGCGAAGCTGTCTGTCAGCAAGTCTGCCATTAAGCTCTTCTATAATAAGATCTACGATTCCGCCAATGTTGTCCTTTGTGAGTGGCTTGAACATAATAATCTCATCAAGACGATTTAAAAACTCTGGTCTAAATGAATTTCTTAAGTCATTCATTACAAGGTCATTTGTTTCCTTTGTAATCTCACCTGTCACACCATCGATTCCCTCAAGAAGATACTGGGAACCAATGTTACTTGTAAGGATAATGATTGTATTCTTGAAATCCACTGTTCTACCCTGAGAATCAGTGATACGACCATCATCAAGAACCTGAAGCAGTACGTTAAATACATCCGGATGGGCCTTCTCAACCTCATCAAAAAGTACTACCGAATATGGCTTACGTCTAACTGCCTCTGTAAGCTGACCGCCCTCATCATATCCTACGTATCCTGGAGGCGCTCCGATAAGTCGGCTCACGCTGAACTTCTCCATGTACTCAGACATATCAAGTCGCACCATTGCATTCTCATCATCGAAAAGTGCCTGGGCAAGTGTCTTTGCAAGCTCTGTCTTACCAACACCTGTAGGTCCTAAGAATAAGAATGAACCGATTGGCTTGCTAGGGTCTTTGATACCAGCCTTTGAACGAATAATCGCCTCTGAAACAAGCTTTACTGCATCGTCCTGACCCATTACTCTCTTGTGAAGCTCCTCATCCAGATGAAGTGTCTTGCTACGCTCAGTCTCATTTAACTTAGCAACAGGAATACCTGTCCAACGAGAAATGATTCGGGCGATTTCCTCTTCAGAAACATTCTCATGAACAAGGCTTTCATTTCTGCTCTTAAGCTTCTCCTCCGCTGCTGCAAGCTGTGCCTGTAGTTCTGGAAGTCTGCCGTACTGAAGCTTGGCAGCCTCCTCCAAGTCGTATTTTTGCTGAGCAATCTTTATCTGCCCCTGAACATCATCAAGCTCTTCCTTGGCCTTTGCCACATCCTCAACCAGCTTTTTCTCATTGTCCCAAGCAGCCTTCTTTGTATTGTACTCGTCTCTAAGCTCAGAAAGCTCCTTTTGAATATCTGCCAGTCTATCCTGAGAAAGCTTGTCCTTTTCCTTCTTAAGAGCTGCCTCCTCAATCTCAAGCTGCATAACTCGACGATTCATCTCATCAAGCTCAGCTGGCATAGAGTCAAGCTCTGTCTTAATAAGAGCACACGCCTCATCTACAAGGTCAATTGCCTTATCAGGAAGGAATCTATCGGATATATATCTATTAGAAAGTGTTGCTGCACTTACAAGTGCGCCATCTGTAATTTTAACTCCATGGAAAACCTCGTATCTTTCCTTAAGTCCACGGAGAATGGAAATAGTATCCTCTACAGTTGGCTCGTCAACCATTACAGGCTGGAAACGTCTCTCAAGAGCTGCATCCTTTTCAATGTACTCTCTGTACTCATCTAGTGTTGTGGCACCGATACAATGAAGCTCACCACGGGCAAGCATAGGCTTTAACATATTGCCTGCATCCAGTCCGCCACTTCCATTTTTACCTGCACCAATAATTGTGTGAAGCTCATCTATGAAAAGAATAATCTCGCCGTCAGAATTCTTGATTTCATCAAGAACTGCCTTTAATCTTTCCTCGAATTCACCCTGATATTTTGCACCGGCAATCATAGAGCCGATTTCAAGTGAGAATACCTTTTTATTTTTAAGGCCATCTGGCACATCTCCTCTGACGATTCGCTGAGCTAGTCCCTCTACTACTGCAGTCTTACCAACACCAGGCTCACCGATAAGAACCGGATTGTTCTTAGTCTTACGACTTAAGATTCTGATTACATTTCTAATCTCTTCATCACGACCAATTACTGGATCAAGCTTGTTCTCTCTAGCTCGCTCCACCAAATCATAGCCGTACTTTTCAAGAGTGTCATATGTAGCTTCTGGATTATCCGTATTTACGGTTTGATTTCCTCTAACTGTTGCAAGTACAGCAAGAAATGTATCTCTATTGATTCCAAACTGCTTGAAAATATTTTTCACTGGAGTACTAGGCTTTTTAATCATGGCAAGCATGAGATGCTCTACAGAAACATAGCTGTCCCTCATTGCCTTTGCCTCGTCCTCAGCGTAAGTGAGTGTGTAATTAAGGTGCTGGCCGACTCTCAAGTCGCCCCCTTGAACCTTCACTCTAGCCTGAAGAGCTGCATCCACAGCACTTTCAAACTGGCCCACATCTATATTCATCTTGCTAATCAATGAAGGAATTAATCCATTCTCCTGACGCAACAGCGCCATCAAAAGATGCTCCTGCTCCAGCTCCTGATTCCCATAATCCATTGCTATCTTTTCACAGGCATTGATTGCCTCAATTGATTTCTGCGTAAATTTCTGAATGTTCATATTCTCACCTCCTAAACCATTGGTGTTCTCCCTGTAAATTACTATCACAAATTTTCTAATTATGTTTTAACATAAAAATTAGCACTCATCAAGAGAGAGTGCTAATAATTTATAATTATTTAATAATTAAGGCAAGCTAGACCTTATATAAACTGAAAAATATTCATCTGATTATCCACCCAGCTGCGCTGCTCAGCCTCGGTTACGATGTCATCTGGCCCTATGTTTCCTATTAGAAGAGGAGAATTCACATCGTGGAGTCCTCTGTTGATTCTAACTTGATTTATATCATTGTTGGCGTAGCAGTATTTACAGAAATGGGCACAGGTGTCGTAGGCTCCTATGTCTGCAGTGATGTAGCAGGAGCAATTTTCTCTGGCTGGCTTGTTCTTGGATTTTGGAACTACAAGGCTTTTGCCAATTGCTTTTTCATAGTCAGCTATAGTCATGCAGCCTCCGCAGTCAGCTCCGTATTTTGCCAGAAAATCACCTTCTGCACATGGCTTTACCACCATGTCATGGGCTGCTGCTATCTCCACCATTTTCTGTCCCAGGTACACCTTTTCTTCGGCAGTAACACCCTTGGCCTCTGGGAAATTGCGTTTTACCTTTTCATATATATCTATGAAACTGATAACCACTCGCTTGGTGTACCCCTCTAGATTGGCGGCCATCTCCTGAAATCTTTGCAAATGATAGTCTACAGTGTATTTTTCATCCACAAAAATGGGGTCGTAGCGCCATCCCACAGAATTAATCCCGACTCTTTTAGAAAGCCACTTAAAATCCTCTATGACCTTCTCCTTATCCGGCACCCCAGGCTCTATATCCTTGCCATAGCCAGTGATTGTCACATACCAAAACTGCCCATAACCATCCAGCAAATCCATGTATTTAAAAAATGGCCCCGGATTCTTGCTGCAAAATCCAATGGCATCCACCACTTCTCTATCCAACCTATATCGACTCACCTGCAGAGGGTTGTATGGATTTCTCACCATGACAAATCCCTCCCTTAATCTGTTGGCAAACCACTCAGGATAAAATGCAGGAATATCAGTCCTCTGTCCTGTATTTATTATCATTAATTCTTCTCCGCCAAAAGAAGGGCCATCACATGAGATACCTGTGGAAAATCCCCCGCCTCAATCAGTGCATCAATCTCTTCTTTTGTATATAGGTCAACATTTAAAAACTCTGTGTCATCCAGATTCTGGCCACTTACCTTGTGACAATTTTTTGCCAAGAAAATATTGGCATAGTTGTCTGCTATGGTAGGATTGGATGGAATTGACAATAAGAATTTCCAGTCGTCTGACTCATATCCTGTCTCCTCCATAAGCTCTCTTTTAGCTGCATCAAGTGCCGATTCAGCCTTTCCTGCATCTCCACGGTCTCCGTATTCCTTGCCGTCCTCACGCTCAAGACCGCCAGCGCAAAACTCAACTGTCACTCTCTTGATTCCATGTCGGAACTGCTTAACACAGATGTACTTTCCATCCTCATCAATAGCCACGATAACCACATAATCCCTGCGGCTATAACTATAATATGGGCCGAAAACTGTACCATCAGGAAGCAAGTAATCGCTTCTTCTGAAATCTATGTACTCATCCTGAACAATATGCTGGCATTTTACTTCTTTCCATTCTAAGTTCTTATCTTCTATCATCTCATTATCCTCGTATGTTTTTATTCTCTTATTCTCCCTAACAAAAGTTCCTTTATATTAAGAAGAAAAAATGTTTCTCAAAAAATATTTTGACATTTTCCAATAGTTTTTTAAAGCCTATTTTGCAATAACAGGGGATATTATTATATAATCCCTACAGTAACGGCTAGTTACACATTTTATATATGAAACTATTTCACGAGGTAACCATGAACGAGCAGGATCAAATCCTTTACAATAGAATAATTGAGCTTTCAAACAGGGCTTACAAAAATAACATTTACGTGTTTTCCGACTTTTTGAGTCTCAGCCAGCAGGACCTATTTTTCCAGGCTACTAGGGATAAATCATTTGCCCCTATCGCCTACGATTTGTTTGGTGGCTATGAAAATTGCGAGAGAAAAATGGTGCGTTTTGGCAGCGAGTCTGACTTTGGATATGAAGTAGATTTTCCTATTAAATGTATCAAGATTGAGCCCCTTGCCAAGAAATTTGCCAAGGCTTACACCCACCGTGACTATCTAGGCAGCCTTATGAGCCTTGGAATAGATAGGAAAAAATTTGGCGACATCTTCGTCGATGGCATGGACGCCTACATGTACGCAGACGAATCCACCGCAGATTACCTTTTGGAAAACTTTGTCTCAGTGGGCCGCAACTCAGTAAAATGTTCTTTTTCTGAACTGCCAGAGTCGTACAAGCAGGCCAATCTCAAGGAATCCACTATCCAGGTGGCATCTCCTAGGGCTGATGCAATCATCGCACGAGTTTACAACCTAAGCCGCAAGGATACTATCCCTTATTTCACCGAAAAAAAGGTATCTGTTAACGGCCACATCGTAGAGAATAACGATAAAATCCTAGCCGCTGGGGACTCTGTTTCAGTCCGGGGATTTGGAAAATTTAACATTGTCTCTGAGGGAGGACTTTCAAAAAAGGGCAAATTAAACCTTACAGTTGAGGTATTTGGGGCCAAATAGAGCCAAATAACGCCAAATCGTTATATTATATCACTAATTCCCCACCCTCCATTTTAGTATATTTACACAAAGTTTATTCTACATATAGTACCATACTACCCCGTTGGTACAAAATATGGTACTATACTTATAAGTGGGAGGGTGTCATATGGTTATGAATGACATATTATTCAAGACTCATCTGAATTATCAGATTGAGACAAATAATGACAACGAAATAGAAGTCCCGTTATCTATGGACGACCTACGGGATATTGATTTACACAGATGTCGCTTCACTGAATTTCAAAAAGCCATTTCTTACATTCGAGACAACAACAACGACCTGCTCTTTAGCGACTCTAGTATCGATGCCATTAAACCTGCAGATTTTTCCGACGACAAAATTTACAACTTTATAGAGCTCATTGAATTTGCCCGCCATACTGCTATCACTATTGGAAACATGGGTCTTTTTAGCGAGCTTCAAAAGATTTCCACTGCTGCAGATAAATTTACTTATCAATCTAGACAGACCGAAGGAAGGAAAACTGAGCCAGTGCTTTCTTTCCAGGATTATGATAATTATGAGGTAAAGGATGCCAACTACGCCATTACTTCAGAAGAGATCGGCAGCTATGTTCTCAGCGGAGGAATGGACGAGGCTGTACGTGTAACCGCTTTTTTCCATGACAGTTCTACGCCTGTTTGTCCGATTATATTGGTCCGCTTTTTCTCACTTAGCACGAGCACATATTTACCAAATGAAGACATCATAAATCTTGATACCATTTTTAAGCCTAACGCCTCTATCATAGAGACTTTCGCTTACTTAAGTTATCAGGACTATATGAAAAATACATTCAACCAAACTTTTGACAAGTTGATGTTCAGTGGTGCCATTGATGTAAATACCCTAGACGATATGTACTCAAAACACTACGACTTAACTTTATATGACCACCTAAACTAATTAGGATGTGTTCCCCTATATCCCTTTGGCATGGCCAAGGGGATTTTTCTTTGGTGGTTTTTCTTATCCCATTGTTCACCGCCCCAGGCTCATTATCTGACAATTTATAAAATAATTCTTAAATAATTATAAATTATTAGCACTCTCTATTGACGAGTGCTAATTCAGGGTGTATAACATAGTTACAACAAGGGAACAAATAAAAACAAAATGTTCCTGAACCAACTTGACTGACCCATCAGTCACCTAACGGGATTATTACAATATCATATATATTTAAGGAGGTAGTAATTATGTTAATGCCTAGTATTTTTTCAAATGATTTTATGGATGATTTCTTCTCAGTACCACGTGTAACAGGTTTTGGTCACTCATATGACAATGACTTCACACGTATGATGACAACTGATGTAAAAGAAAATGAAAATGGATATCAAGTTGATATGAATCTTCCTGGATTTGCAAAAGAAGATATTAAAGCAGAGCTTAAAGATGGCTATCTCACAATCAAAGCCGAGACTAATCAAAACAATGATGAAAAAGATGATGACGGCAAATACATCCGCCGCGAGCGTTACACAGGTTCTTGCAGCCGTAGCTTCTACGTAGGCGATGCAGTTACTCAGGAAGATATTCACGCAGCCTTTAAGGACGGTGTACTTAGCTTGAATATTCCTAAGAAAGAAGCAATCCCTCAGAATGATGAGACAAAATACATAGCCATTGAAGGCTAACCATTTTTCCCCCTTTTTATACAGGATTTTTCCTAAATGCCAAATCCCCAGCAAGTAAAATTGCTGGGGATTCTTTTTGTTTAAATTATTTTTAAAGTTCGTAAATACGTTTTTTGCTCTGGAGTGATTCTAAAACTTTCTACAGCCTTTTGAATAGTCTTGTTATGAGTCCACTTTTCAAGCTTTTTTTCAGTAATAAATGGCAAAATGCTATCGTACTGCTTGGCTAGTGCCGTAGCAAAATACCAGGCAATCATCATATTTACGTAGTACTCCTCAGAGCGCACCTTAGCTACCATCTTGGCATACTTAATGTCAAAATCCTCATCTAAAAAATGCTCCATCAGCATCTTAATGGCAAATCGAATTGTATACGTCTCATCGGACTTTATCCAGGTATTAATTTCCTGTAGCAATTCTTTTTTATGCTTCTTAAAAATCTTTGGAGACATCTGGTCGCATGTGGCCCAGTTATTTACATAAGGTAAAAATTGATTGAGCCTCTCCATACATTTTCCGTAGTCTTTCATATCTGAAATAATAAATGCATGAAGTTGATTTTCATCAAACAGCTGGTGTGGCAACTGATCTAAAAACTCTGACACATCATCTCTTTTGCCAAGTTCCTTGGCATATTTTCTAAGTTCAGGTGTCCTGACTCCCACAAAATAATCAATGCCCACATTTGGAATCAGGTTTGACTGAAAATCTCTATACTCCACATCCTGGCGGGCATTCAGCCCTTCTTTGATTTCCTCTGTAATCATATCTCCCCCTATAGCTTCATCTCATAGCAAAACATAGGCTGGTCGTAAAGCTCACATTCTCCCACCTTGTTAAAACCAAAGGCTGCATAGCTCTTCATAGCCTTTAAGTTATGGCGATTCACAAGAAAATGAAGGCTTTTGAAATCTCTTTCCTTCAGGGCCTTCATACCATAGTTAATCATTTCCTTGGCAATGCCTTGGTTCTGAAATTCCGGGTCCACCGCAAGGCGAGAAAGCTCTCCACCTGGCTGCAATTCATCTGTCCAATGTGGCAATTCATTTACCAGCTCATCATCATCAATAGAGATGGCGGCAATTATTTTCTCCCCCTCTCTCATAATAAAAAGAGAGTCACGACCTAAATCAAAATCGATTTCATCCATGGTGGGATACTCTTCTGTCCATGGGCAGTACTGCCTTCCCAGCTGAGTCCTATAAAGAGCTAATATTTCCTCTGCATCTGCCCTGGTTGCATGCTCTATTTTTCTCATTTTATTCTCCATGTAACTGCTTAAAAATTCTATAAAACCCCTAAGCTATTACAAGCATCTTAGGGGTTCTATTAGTCTGTTTATTTACAAATAATATCGTAGGAAGTCTTGAAGACTTCGCCTGCCTCAAGGGTATTTCCGTATTCTCTCTCCTCAAGCTTTTGATTAAATCCCACTCTGTCGCAACGTCCATACCATGGCTCGATACATACAAATGGTGCATGCTTGCCAACTGGCGACCACACTCCAAAAAGTGGTGCATCAAATTTTACCGATAACTGGTCCACACCCTCTGGATTTACAAGAGTAACCTGGTCTGACTGGCGGTCTTCAATAATGAGAGCATCTCTACTAAAGAGCTCATCAGACATATGAAGAATGCCATTATCAAGGGCAAGTTTCTCCTTCTCATCTCCTAGGCATCCACTGCCATCTGAGGAAATGATAAATGCTGTAACTGTGTCATTTACCTTTCCTGCTTTTTCAAATCTAAGAGTCCATGTATCTAAATCGCAGTTAAATGCTGGATGTCCTCCGATTGAAAAATACATCTTAGAATCATTTGGATTTTCAACCTGCCAACCTACATTTACAGTACCATCTGTAATCTTATAGCTAAGGGTAAGGATGAAAGAAAATGGGTATTTTTCCTTTGTCTCCTCATTATCTTTTAATGTAAAAACAAGCTCATCTGCGCTCTGAGATACAAGGGTAAAATCCATATCTCTAGCAAATCCATGCTGCCCCATCTCATATGTCTTGCCAGCGTATATTGATTTCTTTCCATAATAATTGCCTACAAGTGGGAAAAGTACTGGAGAAGTACGTGCCCAAAATGCGCCATCGGCCTGCCACATAAGCTCTCTTCCATCAGCTTTTCTAATAAGTGACTTAATCTCTGCGCCGTGGTCGGCAACTGTTAATTTTATCTTTTCATTTTCAATAGTGTATAACACAAGAAAACCTCCCTATCCTCTAGTTTCATAGATTAACTATACTAGAATCAAGGGAGGTTGAAAACACTAAATT